>Ga0334901_1001209_pt1 | contig 28616 bp, 26 predicted proteins | sample GraSluR3_MG_3_FD_207216 | JGI IMG/M metagenome (GOLD analysis project Ga0334901, IMG submission 207216) | Sludge microbial communities from methane-producing bioreactor in Wageningen University, Netherlands - Granular Sludge_15_08-R3 | ecosystem: Engineered > Bioreactor > Anaerobic >... | reverse complement strand
ATAATACTAGTTTTATAATACCATCCTTTTGCCCACATAATTTAAGGATACTTTATCACCCAGTAATCCCTTGGCGCTGTGCCTTGGATGATTGCGGTAATTATCCACCACAGTTAGGATTTCACATCGTTTCATAATAATATCCTCGCCTTTTCTAGTTATTAGATTTTCATATAATCCACTATAATCGCAAGAGTCATGGGGCTTTAAAAATCGACCTCATGGCCCAAACCTGCTTTTATCATGTCTTCAAACTTCACTGCCTTATTATCCAGTAGATGCTGCAACAGGTTTATATCGCTATTTTTCATTTTTGTCTGCAACGCGCTTTCTGAAATAACAACCACGTCCCCCCTGAAAAAAGGAGCAAAGCTGTTTTTGTATGTATCCTCGGTTAAACCAATTCTCTCGGACAGCTCGGTGGGTTTATCCCATCTAAAGTCACCCAATACATCGCTGTATCCCAACGCCCTTAATATAAAGGTTATATATTGGTTGGCACTTAAAAGGTCCCTGCTGCCAAACTCCATATCGCTTATGCCCTTGGTCAGCCCGTTTGCATAGGCATATCCCACATAGGGGGATGCCCATGCATCTACATCGGTAAAGGGATGGTCCGCCGGGCTTGATAATGCTTCCTTTTCCTTGCCCAGCAACCTCACTAGCATAGTGATAGCCACCTGGCGTGTAGGCTCAATATGCAAGTCATAGACAGGTTTTCCTTCGGCATCCGTGCCGGTCCCTTGAAATAATCCAAGGATATATAACCTGTCCGCCGCTGCAGTGCCGGCGTCCGGATCCGGATCGCTTATTGTTCCGCTGTCTATTAGGTTTCCTTTCAATAAAAGGTCATCGGGTTCTTGGAAGCTAACCTCCCCCGAATTGATTAAGTCCCCCTCAACAACAAGCATGCTCCCCGGTCGTATATCTATCCTTCCTTTATTGTTCAAATCGCCTTTAACTGTCAGCCTCATCCCTTCATCCAATGCAACCGTTACCTTTGGCTCAACCGCTAGCTGGTTAAGGGTTAGATGGTCCCACAGGCGAATATTTTCTTTGAAAACCGCAGCACCATTTTTGATCACGGCCCCTTCCTCAACCTTGATACGCTCTTCCCCCTTAAGAGTGCCGTCAACACTAAGTATCCCGTTCTTTCTGATGGTAAGGGATGAGCCCTCGGGTATTTCGAGGTCTTTTAGAGCCAGGGGTGCAAGAAGCTCAACGTTGCCCTTTAATACGCCATTCCTAATAATCGCCGAAGGCACATTAAAAGTATAGTCAATCTTTTTAACAATGCCAGCATTGTCTACCAGAATCCCTCCCTCAAGCCAGACATCGCCGAACCGGCCGGTCACGGTACCACCGTTTAAAACGGTAACCCCTTGTATCCTTATGGCCGAATGGGCTGCACCGGAATAATTGCCACCGTTTATGGTAAGAAGCGAATTCCCGCAGGTCTCAATGGCAATAGTGCCCCCTTTTATTTCCCCCTCCCCGTTTATGGTTAGCTTCCCTTCACTAATCATAATGGGAGTGCCCGAGTGCTCCCTCGCCCGATTGATAAAAGAATACTCAATTGTAAACCCGTTAAGGTCCAAAATATGCGTGCCCTTTGTAATCTCCACGGCATAATTCGCTTGCAGGTCGGCAGGGAATGTGATATCGGCACCGAGCCTGATGTCGCTCCCGTTCGGGTCCTCCAACGCCTTTTTAAGCTCCGCAGTATTGTAGACCGTTACAGAACTGCCCTGGGCAAATCCAGGTGATGCAGGCAATATAAAAGCCAGTGATAATAATAGAGTGAAGAACAGAAACAGCACGTTTTTTCTTTTCATTTATAATCTCTGCCTCCCTTTTTTTATTCGATTTCGGGTATTCAAATTGTTCCTGCCGGTTTAAACCCGTCTGCAGATGTACCTGATTCCCCCCCCGGTACCAGGTACGCCCCGAATTTTGTCGAATGGTATTATCGACAGCTGCTCCGTTTTATTCAATAAACTGCTATATAGAATTCTTGTATCATTATTACATCTTTGAAGTATCTTTTCCAGTTGGCTTATCTTGTCGATACAGTAAAACTCACTATAGGATTAATACCTATATTTCTTTCCCCCATACAATGCTTTAATTGCATCTTTCTAGTATCATCACTTCGATTCATAGCTTTTCACTATAATCTCTTTTCTGGGAGCTTTGGTTCCTTTTATCATCTTTTCTATTATTGATGCTGATTTCAATACAGTATCTATACTAATAATCGGAATGTTTTCGTTGTTATCAAGGTATCCGCTTAAATACTCGGCCGAAGGGTTTTTAATTCCTAGCCTTTCGCAAACCAGCCAGCATACGCTCTCGGCTTCAAATTCTCTTTGGTTTTTACTCAGGCTGCGCCTATCACTCCACCATTTTGGGTAAAAAGTGCCCAGATGTCCACAGTATAGGTGCCCTAATTCATGTACAATCGTAGAAAACTTGGTTTCAAGTGAATTATTGCTGTTTGTAACAATATCATATAAGATTTGCATCCGTATTTCCTTACCATTCCTCATTATACTTTGTTCAAGACCGCTTTGGCTTATCTGAATTGATCCTCCCCTTGCCGTGCCATACTCAACTTCACGATAATTGATTCCATCTGCCTTTATATTATCTTTTAGTCTGGAAAAATGCCAATTTTCAACCTTACCCTTTACCCCTAAAGGGTTAAGCATTTTTTCGGGAAATGGTCTTTTACCCTCTGTATCACTCAATTCGAATACAAAAGCAACAGGGCCAAATGGATACAATATTACCAAGGGTCTTGCCCCGGCTTTGATTGTACGGTTAAATTTCCTTCTCCACTCAGCTGCGGTTGCCACATATCGGCTGCCTGGCTTTTGTATATGTATTAGCATCGCATTATACGGAGCAATATGACGGAATTTTTTGATGAACTCAAATAATTTTTCATACTCTTCACTTTTACTATAAGTCTCAACCTCGGAGTAAAGTTTGTCCAACTCTGGGGTGCTTTTTTTTCTCATTTTTACACCTCCAAATTCCTCCTAAAAAACACTAATGTAAGATTGAGAGTTTACCTTTTCTCTCCTCCTTTACTCAACTTCAAATACTAACCACCGATTCGCCACCTATCCTGTCTATCTTAAACAAATCCGACTCGTACAGGTCGTCCATACCGAGGTTTAATTCAAAGGGGAAAAGCTCCTTAAGTCTTTCTATCCTCGAAACGCTTTGATACAATTTGCCGCTGGTCTTTAGTGTAGCATACAGCAAAATATAGCCTTAGCGCACAAATTTTTCGATTATTATGCTACTCACTATGCAAATTGCTATAATCAGCGCGTAGATATACAATAAAATCATTAATTCTAATCCCGTATCGCTGTAGCATTTTGACTAGTAGATTGCGGATAGAGTTAGCACTGAGATTTGTCTCAATAAATAATTTACTTCCACTTATCTCCACAGGTTTATGCATATTAGACTTATTTGACAAGGAAAAATATCTAACTTTACGTCCATTCATTTTTTCATCATTAGTAAAGCTCTCCATTTTTATCTGATCTTTTTTATACAAAATTTCAACGGTTTTGACAAGCATATCCTGCCAGGTATCTGCCATAATTTTTTGACCTTCAATGCTAAAGGCATATGGTCTTTTGTGTGTAAAATTTTCATAAAGCGAGTATTCCACGTTAGTATCGACACGACATTTATCATAATCCGGCAAGGGCTTTTCTCTTTCAACTTTTTTATAAATCTCGTTCTTCAAGTTTTTTTGTTCCGAATCTATTTCCAATAAACTGTAAAAGTCTTGTATTTTAGCCTCTATAACTGCTATTTCCATACTCATTGCAGTAAGCTGTTCAAGCAGAGTAAAATCTTTGCAATAATTGGCTTTCTGCATTCTTGCCCCGATATCAATTCGTGTCATACTTAAAGTATCTAGTAGTAGTTCCAACAACTCCCCTATATCTATTACTTTTTCGGGCAATTCTTTTTTTAAAATGGTAAGCATATCATCGCTAATCATATAATCCCCCCATTCAAACACAGTCACTTATATGCAGTATTATTAATTCGGTCTCAAAAGCATACAATCTTTATTATTGTAAACTGAGTATTAAACCTATTAACTGTATTAGCCAATCAACCTGTTAGAAGGAATCTTTATCGAATTATCTCTCCCGCCACCTATAGATATTCTAAAAGCTTTTTCCCCTTTAATTCTACTTATTGTAAATGAATTCTTATCACTCCCAAGACACTTTTTGATTTCTTCAGAGTTTACAATTGCCAGTTCACTTTTATTAAGAGTTGCGTCTCCACATACAAGAGCTAATAAAAGGTTCCGTCTCTCCCCAATATATTCATATATTTTGTTAAGGTCATCATCTGTGAATATAAATTGCCAACTTCTATAATCGGGGTTCTTACCTTTTCTTCCTAGTGCTCTATACTTCATAAATAATCTGAAGTCACCATTATTAATTGTAAAGTCATACACTTGTCGGTCATTATTGCTCTCCACCAATGCAGGAGCAATACCTCTATTAAATAGCATTGAGAGAACCGCTCCATAATAAAAATCAGCAACTTTGAACTTTGACATAACCTCTTATCCCCCTATAAAATTTTACTAAAAGATGTTCTGGACAGCATGGTTCACCGTATAATACACATTATTCTTATAACTAACCGATTATTAACCTATTTCGTCAAGAAATCGCCAGTTGTTTTATTATAATATCTATGTCTCCGGGCGTATATGATACTGCCCATTTCCACTTGCCAAATCCACCATGGTTGTTTACTGCCTTTACCCATTCGTCAAGACTTGCATGTTTAGTTCTTGCAATACTATCTTCTTTACCTTTTACCTCTAGAATTAGGTGTTCATCATTAATCAATTTAATAATAAAGTCAGGATAATATTTACGCACAACCCCTTGATAATTGTAGACTATATAGAATCCAATATGGTCATTTTTTACAAACGATTTAACGTTTTGATGCTTATCAATAATAAATGCTTCTGTAGCCTCCCAGCTGCTGTCAATAACCACATGGCTTATATGAGACTTCTGTGTCCATTCCGTAGGCCTGCTTGTATACCACGTTCTCATGTCGGAAGTAGAACGTATAGGACTCTCATTATCAAATACTGGAACCCTCATTTCACTGTTCTCGGCTCTTAAAGCATCCCAAATATGCTGAATAATTTTATTCATATTTAGAATAATCAACACTTTGCGCTTTTCATTAGATACGCTAAAGCGTTTATCCGATATTCTAATTCTATCTGATTTTATAAACTCACCAACAATTCTTATAAGTTGGGCTAGAAATAATTCTTTACTGCCTTTCCATGATGGCTGCTCATTATTAAATATTTTTGATGCCATTTTAAAAATTATTGTCTGTATCCGAGTTTCTTCCGCAATTCTATTCAAGTCAATATCTGTTAATACTGCTGGATTAGGTTTACCTGCAATTATTGCAGCCAATTCTACTTCTGTAATACTCTCATAAGGATTTAGAACAATTGGCTCCACTTTGTCTAAATCGAGAGTTAGTTTTGGTCTGTACACAGTATCTATTCTAATAATATTGGGCCAAATAATCTTATGCTCAATTTTTTCTGGAACCGGTTCGATTGTAGTTTTGTGTTTCGGTGGTGGTGGTGGTGTGCCTTCTCCACCTTCGTGTGGTAGGAACGTAAAAGGCACACCAAAAATATTTACGTATTCCGGTTCGAAAAGCCCATCCGGACCTATATCGTAACTCACTCTGCGTAGGCCTCTCCCAACTACCTGTTCGCATAATAGTTGGCTGGAAAATGCCCTTAGACCCATTATATGGGTTACCGTTTTAGCGTCCCATCCTTCTGAGAGCATCCCAACTGAAATAACATTTTGTATCCCCTCCCCCGGTTTCCCAACCTGGCCTATAGTATCAACAGTTAGTCTTAGAAGTTCGGCTTGCTCCTTTTTTGATAACTTCTTGTCAGCGGTATTTTCTTTTTTATAATTGTCTATATCAAGAATTATTTCTTCTATTGAAGCTTCAGCCTCATCTAATACTTTGCTGTCGATTTGAAGAACGCCTTCAGGTGTACACAATTCCGGAATCATGATCTCATTGTGTAAAAATGCATACTTAATTCTGGAAGATGTCTCAATCCGGTTTGCTACAGTAATCATAACTGGAGGGACTTTATGCCTGGCCGCTTGCCATTGCATTTTGGTCTCAAGCCAGTCCTTTCCTAATAAGTAATACGCGTCAAAAACCAATTTGGGTAAAGGTTCAGTTTCTTTAGCTTTCCTATTGATATCATCTTTTACATCCGGATCCATATATATATGGTAAAGTCTTGATTTAAGTTCGGCGGTCCTTATTGAATCATCACGTATTACAACTCTGGGAGTTTTGACTAAGCCTGATTCAATTGCATCATTAAGGCCGAAATCGCTTACAATCCAACCATAGACTGCTTCTTTCTGAGCTTTTTTCCCAGAGGGTGCAAAAGGCGTTGCTGAAAGGTCAAAGCAGCACTGAATTCCTCTCGCCCTGTTAATTCTATCCAATCCGCCTATCCATACTGTCGCTGTGGCCTCCTGTTCTTTATATTCCCTTCTCACTTTCAATTCAGGATTTACACGCCAAGCATGATGTGCTTCATCATTAATTACAATTATATTCTTTGCATTGGACATATCCCCTAAAATTTCTCTGACATAAGCCTCATCGCTCATTGGTCCCCGCTTATCAACGCTTTTCTTTTTCTTTAATTTCTCTTCATCCTCCCATGCAAGAACATGCCAGTTGATGATCAAAATTTTCCCCTGTCTTAAAGAATCCATCAAACCGGGCGGTACTACGTTAAAAGTTTCATAATAGTTGTTTATAATTGAAGGGTTTAGCACTCTTAATCTATTCTTAACAGTCAAGCCGGGAGCTACAATTAGAACATGCTTAGAAAACCTTACATCCCTGGGGTTTGAAACTTTGTTTAAAATCCGCCAGGCAATCAACATTGCCATAACAACAGTTTTACCTGACCCTGTAGCCATTTTCGAACAAACCCTTTTAAATTCTCCTCCATCAGATGGTATTTGTATGCCTACTTTTTCTGCTTCAGGTGCCTCCACTAACCATATAAGAGTTTCAATGGCTTCCAATTGGCAGAAAAAGAACCGCTTGTCTACCCTTTCTTCAGGATTATTCCAGTATGTAAGAAGCCTTTTTGTAATGCCTGTGACACCCGGGTAACCTTCTTCTCTCCATTTTTTGACTCTGGAACGTATTTTGTCCACCAGCTCAATGGATATAAAAATGCCAGGGTCATCAAAGGTTTTACTACTTTCAGAAGCAACAACGTACCCGGCAGGCCTTCTGCCTTCACGTTTTTCAAAAGTCCTTGTATCTCTGTCATAATGCCAATAATACTTCGGTTCTTCATATGGAGAGTTGATTATTAATTTATCAATCGTTTTTTGTCCCGACATATTTCCTCCTTACAGCCTGATAACACGCAGGCTTTCGATACCTCTGTCGTCTACTATCTTTACCGCTATCATTCCATGCTTGCCTGCATAAAAGGGCAAGCTAACAGTTCCTTTAAAGGCCTCTATTCTTTCAAGATCAATCTCTGCCCTAAGGCTTTTAGCTAATTTATCCCATCCGTCCCCATTTCCGGCCATTGGAAAGAATACCTGACTTGGAAATAGGCTCCGCCCATCGTAGTCTGTATCTAACATCCACATGGCTATATTCTTTTTGCTCCCTGATTCAACAATACCAGTTTTTGTATTATAATAGTCAAAACCCAGCACCTCAATCTGAAATTTCCCTTTCTCTTCACCCTTTTTCAATTTCCACACTTTTACGTCTGGTTGCCCTATAAGCCAGAAACTATCATTCGCCATGCGTTTCTTTTTCAAATCCTCAGTAAACAGATCAGCGTTCATTTGAACCTTAAGCAACTGCATTCCTGCTATTGCCGGATTAAGCTCATCAATATCCTTTGCTGCTTCCCCATCAAATTGAAAGGCACAAAATAGTAGCATATCGGGCTTGAACATCCTAGCTTCCTGCCAGGCCTGTTCTACCTGTTTTTGTTCCAATGGTGCGTACTCAGGCCCAAAGGAAACAAGTACTTTTTTGGGATTCTCCTCCTTTGTCTCGCCTTCGGCCTGAATCCATCTTGTTCCCTGGAACGCCTCCATTCTAGAGAATTCGATACGCTGCCCGTTTTTTGCTCTAATACCGGTTCGTAAAAGTTCCTGCCGCCATTCGGCCTGTCGCAGAGTCTCCCCTGAACGGACAACAGACTCATCACTTGCACCTTCTTCTTCGCCCACATCATCCAAAGCTCTAACCATAGGAGCCGGAACAGCCTCCACTGTAAATGGTCCTGTAACGCGTACTTTTTTGTTGTCAACATAAGGCTGGTCATAGAGCGTTTCTTCATTAGGCGGCTCGTTATTTGCAATTGATTTTAGTGTTATATGAGGAACAGTTTTATATTTAAACCCACTACTAACACCTTCATCAGGTTGTGCAAGTTGATAGTAATCGAAATTCGCGGTCATTAAACGCTGTTTGGCCAAAGCGATTGATACTCTTGAGGTATCGCATGTAATCCAACGCCTCCCCCACTGTTCAGCTATATAGGCTGTAGTACCTGAACCGCACGTAGGGTCAAATACTAAATCTCCTGGATCGGTAGTCATAAGCATACAACGTTGAATAGGAGTAATTGAAGTTTGAACAACATAATCTTTTGATGAAGGTGGAGCAGTGTCAAACCAGAATGAATGCAATGGAGAAACTGGATAGTCAGATAATTTCATAATATACCTTAATGTTTCGCCATCTTTATAAGGCATTATCCTTTTAGCATCAACAAGGTTCTCAAAACCTTTTTCAGAAAACTTCCATGACCTTCCTTTTGCAGGTCTATACTCTTTCCCTTCAAATACTACAGGAAAATCTCTATTTGGGCTATAACCAATTGGATATAACGCCATTAGTTGACAAGGGTCAGAACCTTTTGGTAATAGATTATAGTTGTTTATTTGATCTTTCGTCATCTTGTGGATTTTTCCATCTAATTCATATAAATTATAATGTGAATCGCCCTCTGTTGATGTATTAATGAATAATTTGCGATACTTAAGTACATCTTTGTTTTTTGCATACCAGATTATAAAATCATTTATTGTTCCAATTAGTTTAGTAGCTAATGTCATATTTTTCGTTCTATAGCAGATTTGACTTATAAAATTCTCACTGCCATATACCTCATCCATCAAGCATCTTACTAAATGAACATTTTCATCGCTTATCTGGACGAAAATACTTCCACTTTCATGCAACAATTCCTTTGAAAGTAGCAATCTATCCCGTAAATACGTTATATATGAATGGATACCATTCCCCCACGTATCTCGAAACGCTTTTATCATTTCCGGTTCATGAGTTAAGTCCTCATCTTTTCCATCTCTTACATCCCTTTTGTTAATAAATGGCTGAAAGTTCGAACCATATTTAATACCATATGGCGGATCGATATAAATCATTTGCATCTTACCAGCTATTGCTTCCTTCTCTAGAAGGGAATTCATCACCAGTAGACTGTCGCCTGCTATTAATCTATTTGACCAGTTATGACTATGTTTGTAAAACTCTATTGCTTCCCTGATTGGCGGATTTTCCTCCCTGGTTTCAAAAAGTGAGAGTTGCACCTGTTCCTCCAGCTCGTACTTCCTAACCTGGTCAATGATTCTTTTTGAATCTATCCGTTCATGCACATGTAATGACACTGTTGGTATTTCAAAAGACGTGTGTTCTGATTTACCTGCCCATTGTAGGGATGGGTCTATATGGGGATCGTATTTGTAACATTTCTTCCCCATATCTCCGTCCGTCTGGGGAGTTACAAGACCAACAGGCGGATTATTTAGCCTTTTTTTATCTTTGTGGTCATATTGCTCAATACCTCTCATATTTGCATCGTTTTTGTAATCTACCATTTTATTACTCCCCCCATTTTTCCCTTTATAGTAACCTTAAGACAATTATAGCAAACAAGCAAAAAATTTGGAATTATTTATCAGATTCCCTGCTTTATTTCTGCATTGAGTCCTCTACTTCATTCATGTACTTTCAGCGACACACCAAACGCTCTTCCTTTGTAATCCAAATAAGATATATCCATCAATAATCGGTTTTTTCAAACTTGTCTCCATAAATGGTTTTCCTGCTTCTATTATTCGATAAATCGGCTGTTTATCCTGCTTATTTGCTCCCACAACTGGAAACCGAGGTAAAAAGGGACAATCCACTTGACAAGTGAGGTCAAAAATTGAAGAATAATAGTATGAGTACCGATATATATAGAACATAAAAAAATGTAGAGGGTGTTGAAATGAATCTTAAAACCGGCCCCAAGGACAAGGGGGACACTGCTGCAAAATATGAGAAGATAGCGCTTGATATCGCCTACAGCGTTGTCAACGGGGAATGGAAAGTAGGAGAGATGGTTACAGGTCGGTCCACACTGTCCGGAAAGTACAGTGTTTCGCCCGAAACAATCAGAAGGTCCCTGGCACTTTTGGAAGAACTGCGGGTGGTAAACGTCATAGAAAAAAAGGGAGTCCTTATAAAGTCAAAGGAAGCAGCCAACACCTTTATAAAGGAGTATCAGACCAAGGACAGAATCCTGTCCCTGAGGGAGGAAATAGCCAAGCTGATGGAGGAGAAAAAGGCCATTGAGGATTCGGTCCTCGAAAGGCTGGATTCCGTTATCGAGCAGGCAATGCTTCTTCGAAACATAGGAATCATATACCCCCTGGAGCTGAAAATACCCGCAAACAGCCACCTGGTGGGCAAATCCATAGGTGAAGTCCGGTTCTGGAATCATACCGGCGCAACAATAATAGGGATTAACCGTTCCGGGCACCTGTACCTGTCTCCGGGGCCTAAAATGGTGTTTTACGCCAACGATATTATCCTCTATGTGGGAAACGGGTCCAAGATCTCGGACAAGGTAAAAAGATATGTAAACAATTTAAAATAAGACATCCGGTTTATTCAAAAACCTGTATCTGGTTATCCATGGCCACATCTGCTGTCTTAAAAGGACAGCAGTTTTTTTATTTTTTTGCTGACAACTTGATTGACAAACATAAGTAGTCTGTGATAATATAAATTCAGAGAAGCAACTTGTATCGATGTAATAAGTTGTCACATCATGAAAGTTCTTGTACCAAAGCCAATATTATTTCAAGGAGGGTAGTCATATGACAATACTTAAAACAGGGCAGTTAATCAAACACGAAAACGGAAGAACAGAGCGGGATGAATACGTTATGCGCTTAATATCAAAGAAAGAGCTTATTGACGTGGTAGCACTTGAGAAATATGTCTATGACCTACTTCCCAACAAACAGGTTCTTTACATGGATTCTTACGAAGAAATGCTTGACGATATGAACCAGGGGGCAAAGGTGATTGGGGTTTTCAATAAAACCGGGGAACTTATCGCATACCGTTATATAGGATTTCCGGGCAGAAGCAGCAAAAACTTAGGTAACGACATAAACATGCCGGAACAGGAGCTGCCCAAAGTTGCCCATCTTGAAACAACGGTGGTACACCCCGCATACAGGGGCAATTCGCTGCAAAGCCTGACACTGCAGCAGGTATTACCGATGATTAAGGATTACGGGTACAGTCACCTGCTTTGCACCGTATCTCCGCAGAATATATACAGCCTTTATAATATTATGAAAAACGGGTTGAGAGTAAAGGCGCTCAGGAAAAAATACGGCACCCGGGAGAACGGGAATGACGGAATATGGAGGTTTATTCTGCACAGAAATCTTGAGCCGAGGGCTGTAAGAAGGACAAGTGAACTTTTCAGCGTACCCATTGTTGACCTTGAACCCCAGAGAAAACTAATCGATGAAGGATTTGTCGGGCTGTGGCTGTCAAAGGAATCCAGACTGCTTAACTATGTGCGTTTCGTAGACAGCCTGGCATACTAGAAACCGTATAAAAAGCCTGCTCTGACAATCAGAGCAGGCCGTTTTCTTTAAAGCTGAAATACCTGCCTCCGGCTACTATAATATGGTCCACCACCTTTACCGATATCGGCTCCAGGGCCCTGCTTATCCTGCCGGTTACTTCTATATCGGCCCTCGAAGGCTGCATGCTGCCTCCCGGGTGATTGTGAGCCAGAATAACGCTGCTTGCCTTGTGGCACAGTACGGCCTCCACCACCAGCCTTGGATATACCGGCGCTTCGGTGAGGGTTCCTTCCTGGACAAGGGCAGCATAATTCACCCTGTTCTGGGAATTCAGGCATATTGCATAAAACACCTCATAGGTTCTTCCTGCAAAAAGGGAAACTGCGTATTCGCCGGCCTTTGAAGAGGTGCTCAAATGTGGAGTGTCTCCAAGTTTAGCCGTATTGTACCTTCTGGCCAGCGAAGGAATAAGCGAAACCAGTATAGCGGTGTTTTCGCTTACACCGCATTTTTCGCTTATATCCTTAGGTTTGGCCTCGAAAAGACCCGCCAGCGAACCAAACTGCTTTATCATCCTGTGGGCCAGTTCATTTGTATCCCTCCTGGGAATACAGTAATAAAGCAGAAGCTCCAGCACCTGGTGGTCTTCAAAGGCGTCCAGCCCCTCGGACAGGTACCTATCCCTTACCCTTTTCCTGTGGCCTTCATGCAATTTCATGCTTAACCACACTCCCATTTCTTTGATGCCTGCAGCTTTTTAGCCGTTTTGTCAAAAAAATAAAAGCGCTTTCTACATATTCTACGCGGCGTTTAAATTTCCTTCTTATTCCTGTTAATTAAACCGGTAAACGGCAATATATCCCTATTCTTTTTAAATAAACCTGTTCCTTCAGCCATCCGCTCATTTTTTTAAAACCCGCCTTATCTGCCTGATTTCCGGTCCCGGTAATGTGGTATAATCATGATAAAAAAGGAGAATTGCATGAATTATGACAATGTTTTATTCGCGTTCGGGTTGACGCTGCTGGCGGGACTGGCAACCGGAATAGGCAGTATGTTAGGCTTTGCATCCAAAAAATTCAACCCCGGGTTTCTGTCGGGAGCACTGGGGTTTTCGGCAGGGGTTATGATATATGTTTCCCTGGTCGAGATATTTGTTAAGGCAAAGGATTTATTAATTTATTCTTACGGAGTGAGGAAGGGTTCCTGGATAACAGTTTTTGCGTTTTTCACAGGAATTGCCGTTATTGCTGTCATAGACAAACTTGTACCGTCATTCCAGAACCCCCATGAAGTCCATTCAACCGATAAATATGAAGCAATGGATGAGAAAGACAGGCAGAAGCTTATGCGCATGGGTTTGTTTTCTGCCCTGGCAATAGCAATACATAATTTTCCGGAAGGCCTGGCAACATTCATGAGCGCATTGTCCGACCCCGCACTGGGAATAAGCATAGCAATCGCCATTGCAATACATAATGTCCCCGAGGGTTTGGCGGTTTCAGTCCCGGTATACTATGCAACAAAAAGCCGTAGAAAAGCATTCATACTGTCGTTTATGTCAGGGCTGTCGGAACCGGTGGGGGCGCTGGTCGGTTATTTCATCCTTAAACCGATATTTAACGAAACAACCCTTGGTTTTGTTTTTGCAAGCGTTGCAGGGATAATGATATATATATCTTTGGATGAACTGCTTCCCACTGCGGAAGAGTACGGGGAACACCATATAGCCATGTTCGGTGTGGTTGCGGGGATGGCGGTAATGGCCGTAAGTTTGTTATTGTTAATATAACAAGTGACTGCCGGGCGGGACCCTTAGGTTTCAGAGCCCGACCCGTCCTGTCCTTTAAGGTATTCCCTGCTTTTATTAATCTCCCTGGCAGTGTCCAGAAACTTTTGATGCAGCTTTTGTTTTTCATCTCCATCCTCTACCTCATCCAGTTTACCGCTTATAAAAGCCAGCTGGCACTCCAGCCTCCTAATATTATCCTCCAAGCGCTTGCAGTCGGCGCCGACTCTGTCCCTTAACCGCTGCTCTTTAAGTTTTGACAGATAATACTCATAACCACCGTCATAACAGTGAAGCGTTTTACCCTCCATGACAAAAATCCGGTTCGCCAGTCTCTTTATAAAATACCTGTCGTGGGTTACAAATATAATGCTTCCGCCGAATTCATCCAGTGCGTTTTCTATTCTTTCCTTTGACCCGATGTCCATATAGTTCGTTGGCTCGTCAAGAATAAGCAGATTTGCCCCCGACAGTATGAGCTTTGCAAAGGCCACCCTGCCCTTCTCCCCCATGCTTAAATCCGAAATCTTCTTATAGACATCGTCCCCGCGAAACAAAAGCCCCGCAAGTAAAAGCCTTGCGTCCTGCATGCCCGCCCCGGCAGTCATAAGCTCGTCAAGGATGGAATTATCACTGCTTAAGTTGTCAAACTCCTGCGCGAAATATCCAACCTTAACCGAAGGGCTTACTGCAACGGTTCCGCTGTACTTGCTGTCCATGCCGCACAGCATCCTGAGAAGGGTTGTCTTGCCCGCACCGTTTTGGCCGATAAGCGCTACCTTGTCCCGGCGCCTGATGTTAAAGGAAACCTCCCTGAAGACTGTTTTTTTACCGAAGGCTTTGCTTATATTCTCGCCCTTAACAAGAAACGGCGGAAGTTTACTGCCGGTAATTGCTTTATTGATTACTTCAAAGGCGGGAGATACCGTTCTTTGGGGTTTTTCATTTTTTTCATCCTTTATTCTTTCGAGCTCCTTTTTCTTGGACTTTAATACGCCCGCATGTTTTTTGGCCTTGGACCTGTAGAAGTCGTTCTGCCCCGCCGATTTGTGGGCACTGTCATACCAGCTTTTTCGCTCGTATATAACCTGTTTCAGGTGCCGGATTTTATTTTGCTGTTTGTCGTATTCCTTTGTTATGTTTTTCAGTTCAGTTTCCCTTTGGACCCTGTAGGCCGAATAATTGCCTTCATATTCTCTAATCTCACCGGAGGTAAGTTCCCATATTCGGTTTACCGTATTATCGAGCAAATAACGGTCATGGGAAATAACTAGCATGGGCTTTTTAATCCCCCGGACAAAATCCTCCAGCCATCCGCAGCTGTCCATATCCAGATGATTGGTGGGCTCGTCAAGGATTAGCAAATCAAAATCGCAGGTCATAATCCTGCAAAGCAGCAGCTTTGTCTTTTCACCGCCGCTTAAGTCCTGCGCCTTCTGCTGCCATTTATCCTTTTCTAGTCCAACCCTGTTAAGGGTTTTTTCAACCACCGCCCCGTTATCCGCTGAGCCCTGGGCACCGTCTGAAACTGCCCGTCGGACTTCCTGGTAGACCGTAATCCCCTTATCGAATACCGGATACTGTTCGATATACAGCACCTTAATATTGGCCGGAGAATACTCAACCCGGCCTTGGTCACAGGCCTCCAGCCCTGCCAGAAGCCTGGCAAGGGTTGTTTTGCCCACACCGTTGCTGCCTATCAGCCCGATGCTGTCACCTTCATTGATCTGTCCGCTTATATTTTCAAACACGGCTTTTCCCTTGTAACTTTTGCTTAAGTTTAAAAACCGAAGATTCATTCAACCATCCCCCTTATGCTGTTACAGACTTATAGATACCGGCGAAAAACAAAACCACAGCAAACACCCGGGTGTTATACTGTGGCAAAGCATCGCAATTATGTGCTTAAAAGCCGGTACGTCGATGTTTATACCCCTGTAAGTGTTTTTTAACCATCACCTTAAAAGCGCGCACCTGTCCCGCTGTTTTCGCTACGCTTTTAAGATATTGTTTTTAACTAGTTAAAAGACACTTTCCTCATCGCGCACCTCGCATAGTTTATTGTTACACTGTAATTATATCACAGGTCAGGTTTCCCGGCAACCGGGCCTCTGTGCCCTTTCCGCGGAATATTTGGCATTCAAACTGTAAACAATATTTAAGAAGGGAGGTTCATTATGCACACTTTAAACCATTTGCAGGAAGCACTGCAGCAAAAAGAGCAGGCACTGGTGCAGTACGTAAGGTATATGCGGGAAGCCCAGGACAGCCAGAATGAAGAAATGGCTGCGCTTTATGCGGATCTGGCCAAAGCCGAGGAAAAGCATATCGCTGTAATCAGGGACCAGGTTGCTCAATGCTCGCACGAAGCGGAAACCTTAAACAAATACGAGCAGGTAAACCAATACAATTCACAGCACTCCACCTATGAAAACAGCCCTGAATAATAAAACGGCTTAAACAGGGGCTGTCCTCACAGCCGTGGTTATTGCAGGGCTTTTTTCAACGCGTTCTCAACCGCTTTTTTTATGCCGTCAACCGTCTCTGTGGCCCCCGATATTGAATCCACCCGGGTGGACTGGTTTTCGATTATCAGCCGGGGGATTAAATCAAAGGATTCCTCGTAGTATCCCCTGGTTTCCCTGTGGGATACTACTTCTATATCGATTATCATGTCGTTTTCAACGGATACAAGCACCTTGAGCCCGGGCCTGTAGCCAACCGCCAACCCTTCATATTCACCGTCATTGTATTTGACCCCAGGCTGTATAGTATGTAATGCAGCAGCCTCATTTCCCGACAAAGAAGCTTCTTCCCCTGCTAAACTGTTTGTTGCCCACGACTTCACATCTTGAAAACACACAACCGAGACCGAAAGGGTAAAAACAATCGCTATTGCCAGTACCAAACTCTTCCGCCGGACAACAATGCCATTTTTTGTTCCCCCGCTGCTCATGGCAACCGTGTCCTTAACGGGGCAGGCGCTTTGTGAAATGCATCTCATACAGGATATACACTGGGAGTCCCTTACGATACTTTTTTCAGATACGTCAATATTCATAGGACACTTGTTGTCACACAGCTTACAGCCTGTGCAGCCCGAGGGTTTGCGCCTTATACTGAAAAGGCTGATTCTATTGGTAAGTCCCAATAAAGCGCCGTAGGGACACAAATATTTGCACCAGGGCCTTTCTGTAAAAACCGATGTAACTGCCGCAATTAGCACGGGTATGAGCAGTCCTCCCACGGCGGCAAAGCCGGTCCAAAGCCCAATAACCGAGTAATAAATGCAGTACTCCCTCAGCCTATGGAGAATTCGCAATGCAGAAAGAAGCACAATAAGTGCAAGCACTGCATACCTCATTAACCGAAGACGCTTATCAAGATTGTCCGGTATGAAAGTATTGTATTTTTTTGTATGAAGCCCGGTTGTAATTTTTGATACAAAATCCTGAAATGTCCCCAGGGGACATACCCAACCACAAAACACCGGCCCAAATATAAGGGATAATCCCAGCACTGCAACCGTCGCAAAACTTATAACCGTTCCCGTGGTAATCAATATATACAGAGCCGTAATCCCTCCAACGGGACAAATCCCCAGCAGCGAAACGGGAGGAATACTCGATTTGCCCAAATCGAACAAAACGGAGTTAACGGATATCGCCAGAAAAAAACCGAAGAATGCGAATTGAACGGCGCTTCTTATTCTATCATGTTTATCTGTTCCCCCTGACATACATAACTCACCTCCGGCCGGATAATGTTGACAGCATAATCAGTCAGCTTTTACAGGCTGTAGAGTATCTCGTATATATCCAATCTGACATCATCGCTGAAGGAAAGCCCGTTTTCCACACAGTAGTCCTTTACGCTTGTACCTGCATCCGGCATCGGGGCCCCGATAATCTCTGATATCTGTCCTTCTGTCATGCCCATTTCAAGAAGGTCGCCAAAGGTGGTACGCCCGTATACCGGATACTCTTCGTCATACCCGTCCTCCGGGGGAACAAACCCGGACAGGGGTACTGCGCCTGCTTCCTCAACGCTCACAACGTACCTGGACAGATAATCCAGTTCATTATCTGTAAGCGTGCCAAAGCTTTTCAGAATATCCGCCGCCGGCTCCAGCAGGTACTCGGGTTCGTGGAGTTCAAAGGGCAAGCCCTTGTACATCGAAACAAAGACTATCATTGAACCGTTTCCTATGTTCTTTCCGCTTCCAAGCAGCCCTTCAAAAATGTACTTATAGTATTTATTTTGAACGTTTTCCGCCTCTTCTTCGGGTATATTGAAGGCCTCCGCCAATATCGGCAGTGGGATTTCAAAGTACTTTGATATGTCGCTAAGGGTATGGGCTCCTCTTATATCCGCAGGGTTATACTTACCGGCAAATTCACCGGTCGTAAACCTTGCCGGCTCCAGTTCGCCTCCACGGCCATCCTGTAAAGCAGGTGTTTCTGTGCATTCACTGCTGTCCTCTCCCGTGTCTATACCCACCGGCTCAGTGTCGGTAGCACTTTCACTGTCTTCGGCCGAGCAGGCCGAAAGGACAAACATCCCGGACATAAGAATAGTTACCAGCAGCAAGGCTGTGAACCTGTTTTTCTTCATCATTTATCAGCTCCTTTGAATGTTTTCGTATTAATTATAAGTTTTAGATGTGACAGAAGTATGATAAATGATTGAAATTTTTCTAAAAAAAGCCCTCCCGGAGACTTTGTTCCGGGAGGGCTTTTAATTATTTCAAACTGTTATTTTTTTCAGACTATTCTTCATCTTCTACTTCTTCACCGGGCTCTTCTTCGCCTTCTTCTTCACCTTCTGCCTCTTCTTCAAGCTCCTCTTCTTCTACAATGGGCTCTTCAATTTCGGCGTCCTTGAACAGTTCATATGTTCGATTTACCAGGGCTATTGCCTGCTCCCTTGTTGTGTTCCCCAGGGGAGCCACCATATTCTCGTCCATCCCTTTTATTATGTCCTTGCTGCTCATAAACCCGATTGCTTCCAGTGCCCATTCGGCTATTTCGTCTGCATCAGCAAAGGCCACTTCGTTGGTTTCTTCAAGCAGTGAAGGATATAATATTCCCAGTGTCCTGTAAAACATAACTGCTATTTCCTGCCGTGTTATATTTGCATCCGGAGCGAATTCAGTTTCACTTACCCCGAGTACAATACCAAGGGCATTGGCCTTCAGTATTTCTTCATTTTCGGTATCGGTAAATACATTTTCTTCGGGCAGCTGTGCTTCTTCACCCGACAGGGCTTCATAAAGCTTAACCACCAGCTCACAGAAGTCTTCCCTTGTGATATCGTCCTGGTAATTGCTAAGTACCTTTTCGGTAACAAGACCATTTTCTACTGCCAGTTCTATTTCTGGTACCGCCCACTCGCTGGGAGCGTCTACCTCTTCTTCAGCCTCTTCTTCAACCACTTCTTCTTCTACTTCCTCTTCTACTTCTTCCTCAACGGCCTCTTCATCCTCAGGGGCTTCGGGTGTGATAATGGTCACCACAGCGGTGGCAATGAGAGGCTCAACATCAGGGCCTGCCGACAGACCAGCATTGTTGCTATAGACAAAGGTGCTTCCATATTCGGCTTCCACATTGGTGATTGTAACACTATAAGCATAATGACCGTCATCTGTGGTAGGCGGGCCCATGGGGCCGTCCCATGCAGGTTCCTGCGTGAATTCAAACCCTTCCACGCTCAAAACGCCGTCAACCTGGTCTCCCCACCAATACTCGACTTCGTCCAGTATAACATCCGGGTCAACAACCAGTGCTGCTGCCCCACCATCATTGACCGTTACTACGGTAAACTCGACGGTTGCACTCTCTCCCCTGTCCAGAGTAATCTCATCGATATCTACCGTTTTTTCTATGCTCCAGCCATCCAGTTCTTCCCCCAGTGCATATCCGGGAAGCGCCATTGTGATTAAAGTACAGATAGTTAAAATTGCAAGCAGTTTCCGGGACATCTTTCCAGTTTTTCTATCCATTCTTATCCTCCTTATTAATGGTTTAAGAGCTTTCAATACCGATGATGAAAACCAGTCTTTAATCCAATTGTTCGCAAAATCCACTGCAGGTGACTATGTAACAACACCACCAAAACGGTTGAACCCGTTTAAGTCATAAGAAAACTCTTATTAAGATAATAACATAATATCCTGGGTAAGTGAATACCAATTTTTAGTTTGTTATATGCCGGCAGTACTGCAGAATACAGTCACTTCCTCCTATTGGGAGAACCGGGCGCTTCGCAGCCTATTTATGGCAGCACCCATTTCAAATATTCTCGGCAGTGCCAGTTCCCCTGGGTGCCCCCCGAAGGGTGATATGATATCAATTCCTTCTCTTTGTATGTCTTCCAGCGCTTTATCCAGTACACTCTTCAAGGACCTTTTACCGTCAACGTACCTTTGCATATATTTGAGTGTCTCTGCAATTGCATTTGTCTGGCCAAAGTCCACCAACTGCTCCACAAAGGCAAGGTCAATGGCTTCCCTGCCGTAGAGTATGGTATCCATCCCCTTTACCTTCACCTTGAACCGCCGGTCGTCCATCCTGCCGGCGGGCATTGGCTTTCTTTCGGTCATACCACCGAAGGACCCTGCGTTTTCCTTGTGCCTGGCAGCCCTATTTGCTGCCGCAATCTCCCTTGCCCTGTCGGTAACATCCAACGGGCGATAGTTATCCATCATGACAACGCTGTCGGCCACCTCGAAATAATCCCCGGAGCCCCCCACCACCAGCACTGTCGATACTCCTCTTTCACTGTAAAGCTGCCTTATCCTGTCTATGAAGGGTGTTATGGGTTCCTTGTCCTTTGCCACCAACTCCTGCATCCTGCCGTCGCGTATCATGAAGTTTGTGGCACTGGTGTCCTCATCCAGAAGCAGTGCTCCCGCACCAAGCTCCAGCGCTTCTATAATGTTGGCCGCCTGGGAGGTGCTTCCGCTGGCGTTCTGGGTGGAGAATTCCACTGTGTCATCGCCGTTGGGAAGGTTGTTTATAAAGGGGGATATGTTAACCTTTTCCACGTTCCTGCCGTCCTCCGCCCTTATCTTCACCGCATCGGCACAGGTTACGACCAATTCCCTTCCATCCCCGGGAATATGGTTATATACTCCCCTTTCCACCGCCCTTAAAAGCGTGGATTTGCCGTGGTATCCTCCTCCCACTATGAGCGTTACCCCTCCCTTGATGCCCATGCCCCTGACCGTACCCCGGTTTGGAAGTTCAATCTCCACTTTCATGGAGGATGGTGAAACAAATGGGATCGCACCGTCCCTCATCGGCCTTTGGCTTATTCCGCTTTCCCTGGGCAAAACCGACCCGTTGGCTATAAAGCACACAATGTCCATATCATCCAGTTTTCCCCTGAGGAAATCCTGGTCTTCCATCATTTCCACATGTCTTTTCAGTTTTTCCCTGTCAACAGCACTGTATAAAAGCGAGCGGTCAACCACGCGGGGCAGTTCGGCAAGAAGCATTTCCCGTGCCTGTCTTGCAAGGACTCTTCTTCCGGCGGCGGGCAGTCCTATTGTAAGCCGGGCTTCTATAAAGTCTTTGTTTATTACCACCGAGGTGCGCTCCAGCATTTCCTGGCCGCAGCTCTGGATGGCCATAAGGCCGCTTTTACCGGTGCCCCTGTTTCCCTTTGCGCTTTCCCTAATGGCACTTGCAGCTGCACGGGTAATAAAATCCTCGAACCCTATCCTTCTGGACCGGCCGTCAAACAGCTCATTTGGAAAACCCGCAGTTTTCTGGTCAACCCTTATTCTTATCCTTGACGGTGACGCGAAGGGGTCTCCCTGCACATAGTCAATAAACAGCGTAAAATTCCTTATTCTATATGTACCGGCAAGGTCCTTGTAAGCCTTGTACCCCTTACCGTCTATCCTTGACAGTATACCTTCTAGTTTTTTCTCGCCCATTAAATCCACTCCTTAAAAATTGCACTGTCTTTGTAATAGCTGCATTTGACTTCCTATACAGTTAGCCTTAACCACAGTTTATTATTTTATCACACTAAAGGGTATTAAAAAAGCGGCTCGCGCCGCTTTTTATTAGGTCAGGGGACACACCGCCCTTTGAGGAAATTCTCTGCTTCGGTATGTCCCTTATTCGTTTCTACCTGCCAAAACCCATACCGGGACCTCTTCCGGGACCCCTGCCCTGACCGTTTTGCAGCATATTCGGTTTTCTTCCCTGTCCATCCCGACTCATATCGTTACTCTTTCCAAAACCGTTCTGGGCCATATCTTCTCTTTTACCTTCGCCGTCCCGATCGCCGCCATATCTCATACCAAAACCGGCGCCGTAACCCTGGCCGCAAAGACCCCTTGTCTCATCACCGCAGAATGTTCCAAGCCGCTGCTCTATCTCGTCGGCCTCTTCCCGGGTGAGGTATCCTTCCTCAACCCTCTGATCCAGGATAGCCTTCTTTTGAGCCAGCATCTGCTGCCTGAACTCGTCAAGTTTGTCATAATCCTCGGCTATCTTGCCGTAGGGCTTACCTTCCAGCCTTTGGTCACGAAGGTCTTCCGCCGGCTCTCCGGATATTCCTGATAATATTTCCACCGGGCTTTTAAACTCCGAAGCCAGTGCCACTCCGGCCGTTGTAAGTACCACCGCAGCCACTGCCAGTGCCATAACCCTTGCTAAGTTTTTCATTCCAACCACCCTCCTTTAACCGGTTTGTGGTTTTATTATAAAGGATAAATGTGATAGAACTGTGATGGAATAATGAAAAAACCTTTAAATATCACCGGGTATCCAGTTGAAACCAAAAGGTTGTACCCTTACCGATGATACTGTTTACGCCAAATTTCGCTTTGTGTGCTTCAAGTATGTTTTTCACTATTGCCAGCCCAAGTCCTGTACCCACAGCCTTTCTGCCCTCCGACTTGTCGCCCTTGTAATATCTTTCCCATATATTATCCAAATCCTTGTCGGCTATACCACTGCCGGTATCCGAAACCTCAACCCTTACCGCATTTTCCTTCGGTTTTACCCTTACCGTTACAATGCCTCCCGACTTGCTGTAGTTGAAGGCGTTATTTATGAGATTGTACAGTACCTGTTCAATCCTTGCTTCGTCCGCCTGTACTAAAACTCCTTCGTTATTATCACAGGCTATTTGGATGCCGGTTTGTGCGCTTAGTATATCGTACCTCTTTACCACACCGTCAATGGTTTTGGAAAGGTCGAAGGGGGCCGTATCAAGGGAAATACTGCCGGACTGCATCCGTGACAAATCGAGTATATCATCGACTATAAGACCGAGCCTTTCGGATTCTTCAATTATTATTCCAAGCTGTTCTTCCCGCTTGTCCCTATTATCACCGGATACATCCCTGACTGTCTCGGCATAACCCCTTATCAGGCTCAACGGTGTTCTAAGTTCATGGGATACATTGGCGATAAAATCGCGCCTTATCTGTTCTGTTTTTGAGAGCTCTTCTCCCAGGTGATTTATCGCCCCCGACAACCTGCCAATCTCATCGTCGGATTTTGGTTTCAGCCTCACCTTAAAGTCCCCCGAGGCCATCATGCCGGTGGCCCTTGTAATATCCAGAATAGGTTTTATAAAGGACCTGGACATAATAAAGGACAGAAAAAGGGCAGCACCAAACAAAACCGCGGAAATATATACAAGCTGTTTTTTTAGTATTGCTGCTGTATCCTGTACCGGTGCAAGGGGCATGTTTATAAGCAGCGCACCGAATACTTCACCGTCCCGCATAATTGGTATACCTATAATCATATAACTGCTGTCAAACCTCGGGTGGGTCATTGGCTCGGTAACTACCTTACCGGACATAAGCTCTCTGAAGAAGCTTCCCCTTTGGTAATTATGGCCCATCATTGGCATGCGCATGCCCTGCCCGCTGTTGTATACGGTGTTTCCCCCCGGGTCCAGAAGTTCTACGCTGCAGTTGTAGTCATATACAAAGCTCTCCAGAGCGTCCCGGAGCTCTTCATCATCCAGTTCAGCGATATCCCGGGCAAATGCAATTCCCTTGTTCCTTACCTCTCCCACTCTCTGCTGTGTATAGAAATCCTCCAGAAACACGATCTGGAAGGACCAGAGAAGTATAAGAACCACCACCACAAGCAGCATCATGCCGGCCCACAGCTTTATTGCAATGCTCTTCATTTTGCATCTCCCGCTTCGAATTTGTAGCCTGTCCCCCATACGGTAACTATAAACTTTCTATATTCCCCAAGGCTTTCCCTCAGCATTTTTATATGGGTGTCCACCGTTCTCACATCACCGAAAAAATCATAGCCCCACACTTCGCTCAAAAGCTGCTGACGGGAAAAAACCCTGCTGGAATTTTCGGCAAAAAAGCTTAAAAGTTCGTATTCCTTGGGGGTAAGCGTTACCGGTTTACCGTTTATAGTTACATTCCTCGAATCAAAATCTATTTTAAGCCCGTCAAATTCGACGGTGTTTTTGATACTTTTTTGACCGGGGCTTTGGCTGCGCCGGATTACCGCCCTGCTTCTTGCCAAGAGTTCCCTCGGACTGAAGGGCTTAACCATATAATCGTCAACACCCAGTTCAAAGCCGAAAAGCTTGTCGTATTCCTCGCCCCTTGCGGAAAGCATAATTACCGGTGTCTGGGAGGACTTGCGTATCTCCCTGCACACCGTCCATCCGTCCATCTTTGGCATCATAATATCAAGAATAACCAGGGAATATCTGCTTTTTGCAAATAACTCAAGGGCTTCAATGCCGTTCGCCGCCTGGTCAATGATATATCCTTCCGGCGCAAAATACTCTTTAATCATCTCCCGTATACCGGCCTCGTCGTCCACCACAAGAATCCTTTCCTTAGCCATGTTTTCACCTTCTTCACCATGGTTTTTACTTTCAAGCGGTTTGTTATATAAATATTAACATAAAAAAGTACCCGTAAGCATTTTACCCCAAAATTTCATGCTTTCATCACAAAACGCATGGTTATGTTATTTCACCATCCGGTACCAGGCAACGAAAAAAGATTGCGTTTTCTATGTTTATTACTGTATGTCCACCCTTCGTAAAACATTTTCTTCTTCCGCCCGCCCCTCCCGGGCGAGGTATTCCCCCGTCATGCTGTGCATAGCCTCAATAAGCTCCCTTACGTTCCTGGCTGCCTGGTCCCTTAAGGGCTCGGGTAACGAATGCACAATTAAATTAAGCGCTTCAAGCTTAAGAGCGATTATTCTGTCCATCAGACTCCTCTCCATACTTTTCACCCCTTAATACAATGTTCAGCCGGTCCTTCTCGAATTTTGCCCCTTTTACGCTGTGACTGCGCAGAGTGCGCGGCAGGACTATGGTGCGTTTAGTCAGCCCCGCCCGGATTATAAGCTCCTCGCCCTTTTGGCTTAAAGACAATTCCTTTTTATCCACAAAGGGCATGTATATGGACAGCAGATAATGGCCCCCTTCTTTTTGATACTGCTGGGTACGCTGACGGTAAAACACCGACGTGGGGTCCTCTTTCCCGTAAATGGCATCCCCCAGCCTTTTTAACATCTCCGTTCCGACAACCTCTTTCTCAAACAGCGGTGCATGGAAAATTGGCACCGGATTGAAACTTTCCCTTATCATATCACCGTATCTGCCCTGTATATCCTTCCAGATTTTAAAGTGCGGGTCTGTTACCTCTTCGGGAATAACCCTGTTTACTATGATAGAATCCACCTTATAGTCATAAAGGTTTAAGTATGTGAAACTGCGCTGTGCTTCCTTCACCACCATTTTTTCCGGGTTCACCACAATCCGTATGCTTGTGGTTTCGCCGTCTGTGAATATCTGTCTCATCTCATCCAGCTGGCGATAAACCTTCTCAAACTCTGCCATCACGTCGTCCCCGGGCACCGGTACCCCCACTAGGGGCTCAACTATAGGCTTTGCAATTTTGGCAGCCTTGCGCTTTATGGGAAACAATTTATCCATCCACCACCGGAACATATCCGGAAAGCTCAAAAGCGCCAGGGTTTCACCGGTAGGAGCACAGTCTATTATAATGACATCAAAGGTGTTTTCCCTGTAATATTTTAGTATTCTAATAAGGCTCATCAGGTCTTCCATTCCGGGAAATACCGTCAGTTCCTCTGTGGTTATATCCTTTACAGCCTTTGAGGTAAAGAGCTTTGTGAAATACTCCTGGACCAGTCCCCAGCCCTTTTCCACCTCATGGGTAATGTCTATCTCCTGTGCCCAGAGGTTGGGCTGAATTTCCTCCGGTTCGGGTGCCAGCTGTCTGTCCAGGCAGTCCCCAAGGCTGTGGGCTGCATCGGCGCTGACCACCAGCGTCTTTAACCCCCTGTCCGCACTCCTTATTGCCGCAGCGGCCGCAATACTGGTCTTACCCACTCCGCCTTTCCCTGTATAAAGAATAATTCTCATATTAAAACCTCCCTTTTGAAATCTGTCAAACATATTTCATTTTAAGTATAATTCGCATGTCGTAATATATGTTTAAAGAAACGCCCAGTTTTATGGGCACCGATTCAAATTCTATTCTATATCAATTTTATTTACCGGTGCTGCCTCTTCCCCGCCATGCTCCGGTTCTTTCTCGCTGTTTATAACAGCAATTATTTTTGTGAAAATCCTGTACAAAAGCTGTTTCTCCTCCTCGGTAAGGGCTGATTCAATCTGCTCCAGGTAACCGGTTAGCATATCCCTAAAATACCGAAATACCTCTCTTCCCCTTTCTGTCATGGCCACCACCACTACCCGCCTGTCGATATCGCTTCGCTCTCTGTGCAGAAAACCCTTCTTCACCATACGGTCCACAATACCTGTGGAGGTACTCATTGGTATATTCAAGGCATCACATATTTGGCTCATACTGACTTCCCCGTACCTGTCCACCACCATCAGGGCCATAAGCTCAGTCTTGGAGAAATTCAGGTCCAACTCCAGCCAGTCCTCCGGAAAAAAGAAGGTTTTTAGGTTGTCAACCAAAAAATCGTATAATACGCTGTTAGCCTTCATCAATTATTCCTCCATCGAATATTTCGTTATTCGTAATATATATTATTATAATATCACGGTAATATGTACTCGTCAATAAAAACTTATAAAAATTATTATTGTCATATGTTCATAATGGGGTATAATATAATTATAATCAACAGTTGGCAACAATTAAAGGAGGCTGTCAAAATGCCGACAAGAGACAGAACCGGTCCGCTGGGGACGGCCTTTCGGATAACGCCGATTCGGGAGGTGTATATGAATTGCCCAGACCAAGAAAATGGAGAAAGGTATGCAGCCTGCCTCAGACTGACCTTTTCGGACCCCTCGACATACAGGCTTCTGAAAGCGATCCCATAATAATGACGGTTGACGAATATGAAACCATTCGTTTAATTGACATGGAAGGGATGGTGCAGGAGGAATGCGCTGAAAAAATGAATGTGGCACGTACAACCGTTCAGAGGATTTATAATGATGCCCGTAGAAAACTTGCCGAATTGCTGGTGGACGGCAGAATACTAAAAATAGAAGGCGGTGACTATGAACTGTGCGACCGGTATGAACGCCCTCACGGGTGCAGGCGGTGCTACAGGCACAGGCACGGAAAAGAACTTGAATAACAAATCAAAAGGAGAGTTACGAAATGAGCGAAAATTGTGATCAAAACTGCAGCGCCTGCGGCGAAGAATGCAGTGAAAGAAAAGAAAAACAAACTGATTTTTCAGCAAAACCCCATGAACTAAGCAATATAAAAAAAGTAATCGGCGTAATAAGCGGCAAGGGCGGTGTCGGAAAATCCCTTGTAGCGTCTTTGCTGGCAGTACTGATGAATCGCAGGGGACACAGGACAGCAGTCTTTGACGCGGATATAACGGGGCCCTCCATACCAAAGGCCTTCGGCATTAAGGGCATGGCAGTGGCAGACGAAAACGGACTGCTGCCCACCGAAAGCAGAACCGGAATAGATATTATGTCTATAAACCTGCTGCTTAAAAATGCCACCGACCCGGTGGTCTGGAGAGGCCCTTTGATTTCCAATACGGTTAAACAGTTTTGGACCGATGTGATATGGGGCGATGTTGACTATATGTTTATCGATATGCCTCCGGGTACCGGCGACGTTGCACTGACGGTGTTCCAGTCCCTGCCGATTGACGGTATCATTATAGTTACCTCGCCGCAGGAATTGGTGTCGATGATAGTATCCAAAGCCGTAAACATGGCAGAAAAAATGAACGTACCGGTAATAGGCATTGTAGAAAACATGTCCTATCTCAAGTGCCCCGACTGCGGCAGGGAGATTAAAGTGTTCGGCGAAAGTCATATAGCGGAAGTTGCGAACAGGCACGGGATACAGGTGCTTGGAAAGCTTCCCATTGACCCGAAGATTGCATCCGCCTGCGACAAAGGACTGATTGAAGACTTTGAAGGCGATTGGCTTGACAAAACTGCTGAAATACTGGAAAAATAGCATGCATTCTGGACCCCTCAAGACCAAGGCGGCCGTCGTAAAAGGACGGCCGCCTTCGGTTTTTTATACAAATTTATAAAATATATCCAAATGACGGATATACCTGCCTTATGCGATATGTTATAATTAATTAATAAATACGGAAAATATTGCTATTTAAGGTTGTATGAATCCAAGGGGGAGATTCCGATGAATAACCCGCATAGCTTGGACAAAAAAGACCACATTAAAAAATCCCATAAAAGGTGCCAAAGTTATAGTGTTGATATAGAAAGGGTTTACAGCGGAAAAATTATATATGGGAACCAGCTGTTTGAAAAGTTGGAAG
>Ga0334901_1001206_pt1 | contig 28666 bp, 40 predicted proteins | sample GraSluR3_MG_3_FD_207216 | JGI IMG/M metagenome (GOLD analysis project Ga0334901, IMG submission 207216) | Sludge microbial communities from methane-producing bioreactor in Wageningen University, Netherlands - Granular Sludge_15_08-R3 | ecosystem: Engineered > Bioreactor > Anaerobic >... | reverse complement strand
CTTGGGCATAGATTCCGCCAGTTTCTACAGCGAATAAATATAGTCAACGACAATGACGGTTACAAATTAAAAAAATCACCGCCAAAGTCGGTTCTGAAATTACCGACAAACAGGGTGATTAATAACAAAATAGGAGCGATTGACAAATTAATTGAATATCTTGAATAACAGGATCCTCCGTGTACCTTAAAAATTGTACACATTCCCTTTTAAGCGCAACAATTTTATCTAATTCAATCGTGGTGGAAATACGTGAGAATGCTTTAATAATCTGCTTTTTTGGGTCAATATTATTCTTTTCGCTCAATAAAACGAATTCATCGTAGGATATATCAAGGCGGTTTAGTATATAGAAGAAATGATCAATGGTTGGTGTCACCTTTGAAGCTTCAATTTTAGAATAAGTAGATTGTGATAATTGGTCACCGGATATATCTTTTTGAGTAAGGTTCTTAGACTGCCGTATTTTCTTTAATATTGACCCAACAGGAGTCATGTACATCCCCCCCCTTAAATCTAATTATGAACATATTCATATTTTAGAAAATAATCAAACATTAGTATTATAATAGCAAATAATATGTCTCTTGTGAAAAGGAGCGGGCAAAATTAGCTGTTGAAAATCGTGTTGATTAGGCACTATGCGCAGACTTTAAAAACTAAGAGGCGGTTAAATGTTCAGATTATTGAAAACCCATAAGGATTTATTTTATTTGATGATCTCAGTGATCATCTCACAATTAGGTACGTGGTTTACCTATATGCTTATGATTGTTGCTGTATATAATGAAACAAAAGATGTTTTAACAACTATGATTTTGACCGCAGCCGAAATGATTGCCGGGTTAATTGGGGGACAACTTGCAGGGGTGTTTGTTGAAAATAGAGAGTCCAAGGATATACTGATCAGCAGGATTAACCATTATGCTGTGCGGCTTACTGATCGCACTAGCGGGATTATTATTGATTGTCAATCTATCATTAACCCGTAAATATAAGAAGCAGGTGATACAGGAAAATGAGGTGCAGTAAACGGATGGATTTATGTAATAAAGAAGACGATTATCCAATTAATAGCTGCCAAATTATGCTAGAATAAGATCATGATAAGAACGGCTAAAGAGCGGCGCACACCTTTTGTTTCTGTGTTCCTTGTCTGTGTAGACGACGGAGACGGAGGAGGTGCGATTCTTTTTCATGAGTACGATTATGGCTGTCATTGGCATTCTGAGCTTGCTCTTTATAGGTGGCTCATTCTTGCTAAACCTGCTTGATCATATCTCTAAGGAAAAGAAATAATCCGCTCTGAGCCGACCAGCCGGTAACGGATTATCCTTGAGATATGAAGTTAAAAGGTGATGCGTTGCTCTTAAAGCAACTTCTTATCTAAAGCAGCGTTGATGTTCCAGCATCAATGTTGCCTTTTTCATTATACGTAAATTAGATAGATTTTATGCTTTCATGAAATCCACTATCATACTTTTATAATAATTACACCAGTGACTTTAGTCAATGGGAAGAGCCAGTTAAAGAGAAAGGACAAGGGGGAATTCGCATGACGATCAAAGTTCAAATGTGGGGAAACAGTCTTGCCGTCCGTTTGCCTGGGTCCATCGCAGAATCTGCGGGTATTGAAAAAGGGACTGAACTTGAATTTTTAATTAAGGGTAAAGACATTATTCTAAAATCATTAAAATCCGCTCCGTCTCTTGATCAACTGCTTTCCAGAATCACACCTGAAAATCGTCATGAAGAAATAGATCTTGGTTAAGTAGGAAATGAATTGTTGTAATGACGTATGTTCCTGAACATGGTGATCTTTTTTTTTAACTTCACCTTTCAGAAGGAGCAGTCAAAATATATATAAGGTATAAATTTTCTAAAGAGATGCAATTAAGAGAAAGCTGGTATTCAAAATAACAATAAGGAGAAGATCTGAGAAAATGGATCTTTTATCATTTTGGGGTTCGCCCCCCTTTTTATATATTTGTGGAATAATAATTATCATTTGGCTGGTATCATTTATTAAAAAGATGATATCCATTTTTAAAAGCAAAGATTGATTATACTTTGAAAAAATTGTAATGAAGCGTCAGAGTTGAAAAGAAGGCATCTAAACTAGTAACGAACGGGACAAAAGTTGTAACAAAGCCTCTCAAAATTGTAACAAAAAATCGGAATCGTATTGTTCAACACAAAAAAGTTGAATCGTATGCTCTTGCATCTTGAATTTGAACTGTCTATACTAATCCTATTGATAAATTATGCGATGATGAGAAGAAGTAAGCAGCCGGATTCTCCGCAGAGAGCTTCGTAACTGGTGAGAGAAGCAGAATCCCAAGCTGAAAAATGGCCTCTGAGCATCCATACCGATCCGCGGCATTTGCGGTTAGGCTATGGTCGGGCGGAAACCCGGTTAACAAAACCCGAGTATCGAGCAGACGCTCCGTACTCGCCTGAGATCAGTGATGCGAATGGCTGATAAATTAAGGTGGTACCGCGTGGACACAAGTCCTCGTCCTTATACATGATGAATGTATGAGGTCGGGGGCTTTTTTGTTTTTCTTAAAAAAGGAGTGAGGAAATATGGCAGTATTAATCGCAGGCGCATGGCCCTACGCAAATGGAGATCTTCATCTTGGACATTTATCAAGCTTAATCCCAGGGGATTGTTTGGCACGTTATTTCAGGCAGAAGGGTGAAAAGGTACTCTATGTTTCAGGAAGTGACTGCAACGGTACACCGATCACGATTCGCGCGAAACAGGAAGGTGTCTCGCCAACAACGATTGCGGATCGTTATCATGATTCATTTCAGCGATGTTTTCAGCAACTTGGGTTCACTTATGACTGTTACACGCGCACAGACACACCGATTCATCACAAGGTTGTTCAGGATATTTTTAAAACACTTTATGACAATGGGTATATCTATCATAAGAAGACAAAGCAGATGTACTGTACGCATTGTGCGCAGTTTTTGCCGGACCGCTATGTTGAAGGAACCTGTCCGCATTGCGGCGCACATGCAAGAGGTGATCAATGCGATGCGTGCTCGACCATTCTTGATCCAGTCGACCTTGAAGAGCCAACATGCAAACTTTGCGGTCACACACCGGAACTTCGTGAGGTTGAGCATCTCTATTTTGCACTGAGTAAGTTTCAACCGGAATTGGAGCAGCTGTATGAACGGGCAAAGAAGAATAACGATTGGCGGGAGAACGCGCTGAATCTGACACAACGCTATTTAGACGAAGGCTTGCAGGATCGAGCTGTCACTCGCGATTTGCCGATCGGCGTCACAGTACCGATCAAAGGCTTTGAGGATAAAAAAGTGTATGTCTGGATTGAAGCGGTGTCCGGCTATTACTCGGCAAGCGTTCGCTGGGGAGAAGAACATCACCAGGATATCGCTGAATTTTGGAATGAACAAACGGTTTCCTACTACGTCCAAGGGAAAGACAACGTACCGTTTCACACGATTATTTGGCCGGCCATTCTACTCGGCATCGGCAAGAAAGCATTGCCGACGCATCTTGTTTCTAATGAATATGTGACGCTTGAGCGCAAGAAGCTGTCCACAAGTCGCAACTGGGCGGTATGGGCACCGGACATTCTTGAACGCTATGATCCGGACAGTATCCGCTACTTTTTGTTGATCAATGCTCCCGAAACGCATGACGCCGATTTTTCCTGGAAGACGTTTATCGAGAGCCACAACGGCGAATTGCTTGGTGCGTATGGAAATTTTGTCAATCGTACGCTCAAGTTCATTGAAAAGCTGCCTGATTTTAACGTGGATGAAAACCAGGTTGATCCGCAGATTTTGCAAGAAACGGATGCGCTTTACGAAAAGGTTGGCGGACTGATCGAATCCGCCCATTTGAAAGCAGCACTTAGTGAAATTTTCTCGTGGATTCGCAGCTTGAATAAGTATTTTGATGAACGAAAACCGTGGCAGACGGTTAAATCTGATCAAGCATCGGCCTATGCAACCTTAAATACGTGTTTGTTTAGCATCGCTAATTTGGCGCAGCTTCTGGCACCATTTCTGCCGTTTTCAAGCCGAAAATTGGCTGAGGCACTCCATCTCGGACCATTTAAGTGGGAGACCATTCATTGCCCGGAAAAATTGCCGGAGGACCTTGATCCACTGTTCGACCGCATCGATCCGGAGCAAGTTCAAATTGAGCATGAACGCTTAGCAAAGAATGCGAACGTTGAATGAGTATGTTAATAAACAAAAGCAAACCCGCACTTTTTTCAGGTGCGGGTTTGCTGATGCCTTGATCTTAAATCTTTTTTGACGCGATTAATAATTCATGCTCTTGAATTTTGCGCTTAAGCAGAGGGTCATCTGCGATGAGCAGCATAAAAATTGCTTCGATTGCTGTGACTGCAGACACTCTCGAAAAGAAATACTCGGACATAAAAATCGTACCTCTGCTGGCTGTAACCACATTATGATCGGACAGCGCGGCGATGGGGGAACTCTCATTATTCGTGAGCGTTATAATCGTTACTCTGTTCTTTTTAGCAACCTCCATTAATTGAAGCAGCTGCCTTGATTCTCCCGAGTTGGAAATGATAATCAACACATCTGAATCGTTTAAGTTTAACGTCTGTCCCATGGCAACTTCCCAAGAACTCGATGTAAAGGCTAACCGACCGATTTGATTAAACTTAAAGCAAGCATCGAGTGCGACAGGAAACGTATTGCCTTCCGCCATGATTTGAATTAACCGGGCATCTTTAATGACGTTCATTGTATTTTTGATGAGTGCTTTGTCAAAACCCTCTAAGGTTGCTTGAATTTCCTCTTCCTTGTCACTCATTAATTTATCTAAAATTTTATCGTGACTGGTTAAGGAGGTACTACTTGACGACTCAGCATTAATTAATGAACTCTGTGCCAATATTACCTTTAGATGATGAAATCCATTCAAATCGATTCGTTTACAGAAACGCGAGACAGATGCTTCACTAATACCGGCTCGGTTTGCCAGCTGTGAAATGGTTGCATTGATCACAAACTGGGCATCGCTGATAATTAAATCAACAATCTTCTTTTCCGATTTAGAATAATTGCCTAAATTTGAGTAGATTCTGTTTACGAATTCCTTATTAGTCGCTTCCATGTTACAGTCCTTATTTAATAGTCTGTACGATCAAACGGGTATTTCATCCCCCATTGGTTGCGTACGTTGGTTAGTATGTCCATGATGTCGAAGGATAGTGCAAATTCACCGTCGTCATGGCCTTGTTCAATATATCTTTGCATGTCTTGAACTTCGTATTGCAGGGCAAGCGATGCATCTCCGGCTGTAATCACTTCATGTGATTCCGTATGTGCATCATCGGTATAGGTGATCGCTGCTTCTGTGGCGCGCGGATAATTAGAGATTTCAATATAGCCCTTGGTACCTGAGATGACCCCGCGTTTCGGCTGTTTCGCGCGCATCGACAATGACAGCACAGCAATTTGATCATCCAGATTTTTCAGAAGAATACCTGATTGTTCATCAACACCCGTTTCAAAATACTTAACGGTGGTCAAAACATTAACAGGCTGTGTCTTTAAGAATGAACGTGCAAAGGCAGTCGCATAACCACCAATGTCTAAGAGTGCACCGCCGGCCAAATTCTTGTTAAAGAAGCGATTTTTGACATCGTAATCTTTTAAACTGCCAAAATTAACTTGTACCAGGTTAACATCACCAATTTTTCCGTCGCTGATCACCTGTTTTACTTTTTTATAAAGCGGCATGTGAAATAACGTTAAGCCTTCAGTCACAATTAATCCTTTTTCAGCAGCTAAGTGTCTTACATTACTTAATTGTCGGGAATTAACCGTAATCGCTTTCTCAGCAAAGACATTTTTGCCGGCTTCCAGAGCTTTCATAATATATTCATAGTGAAAATTATGCGGGGTCGCAATGTATACGATATCAACATTTGGGTCTTTAAGCAAATCATCAGGATTCGTGAACGTACGTTGAATCTTTTTTTCCTCACTGAAGGCCTTTAAAGCGGCTTCATTAACGTCAGCCACTGCGTAAATTTCTCCATTGACACTATTTAATGCATCAGCCATTTCATGTGCAATCCATCCGGTACCAATCATACCCCAATTATACGTTTTCATTTAACTCATCCTTCCAATGATTTATTTTTTGATACGATCCAAGCCAAGCCACTACAAGCGATTGTCTTGCTGTACAAAATGAAAATCATTTTAACTTTTATTTTCATCTTGCAACTAATTTTAATATAACTTCATGAAACTAATTTGTCAATAAAAATTAATTATGAAAATAAATTTAATAATAATGAGATCTGCTATCAAATATTTTAAAAAACATCCCATGATTATCTGATTTTGATACAGTGCGACGAAGAGATTATTTGGTAAAATGGGGTAAGTTCGTCAGTTTGGAATATTAAATCGATGTATCCAAAGGGTGAAATAATGAGGCAACTATTCCTGTCTGAACCATCGAGCAACTATAAGCAGAGCTTTAAGAACTACACACTCGATTATAAAGTTGCAAGTGAAGACTCATATTACTTTAAGAAATATAGCAAGGCATTAGTGGATTTCTCTGGATTTTTGCATCACTTGATTCATGAAGCGGATGGAAATAATCTTCCCAATGGCCGGGTAGCATCGTCAACCTTTTGGCTGATTGATCAAAACGAGGTGGTTGGCGTGGTGCGAATTAGGCATCAGGAAGTTATGTTTGCCGGTCACATCGGCTATGATGTCTCTCCAAAGCACCGAAAAAGAGGATATGGGACGCAGATTCTTAAGTTAGCCTTGGCGGAAGCGCAAAAGCTTGGAATAACAAAAGCAGTGGTAACCTGCAGAACAGATAATGAGCCGTCAAAAAGAATCATCGAAAAAAACGGCGGAAAATTCCTGGGGATCATCTATGACAAAGAGGAAGATGAAGAACTCTTTAAGTACGTCATTGACACTAATGACTGCGGCATCTAAGCGCTATTCCCGCTCAATCTTTCGAATCCATTTATAGTAAGCAGCAACACTCGACAATAAAAATGGGTACACAAAGAACGAGTAGCCTATTCGCCACCAGCCATAGTTGAAGAAACCCCAGGGTTGAGGCAAAAGTGCGATCAACTCATAGGTGGTGATGGCTACATCCCATAAAAGGATATAAAGCAGTTGCTTAACAAACGTTTTTCCAAATGGATAGCTGTTTAAGAAAATGATGTTTACCGGTGGGATCAATACGGTTAATGGAAGCAGTGTCTTCCACTCAAGAGATCCTGAGAAATACCAATATGCATGGTACTTTTTGCACAAATAGCCATCGGTAAGCACCTGCACGGCAACGGTAAACATCCAAATATGTACGATTTGATTTTTAGTGAGTCGTTTATTGATGAGAAAAGCAATGCTATTAAAGAGTGCAACAGCAAGCAGCAGACCGATCATGGTGTCAATCCTTTTTTAATAATATGTTCTCCTTATACTGCTTTATTTACACATCCATTTTGCCCGGTGAAGCTTACATGGTTGGCGATCGGCTTGATTTTGACATTTATCCGGCGAACAAACTTGGGATGAAAACTCTGCAAGGGACGGCTTGGCTGCAGCGGCCGAAAAATTCGGACTATGTCCCGATGATAACCTTTGAGACGATTGAAGGATTAAGTAAAATGTTGTGCCAAAAACAATTGGGAATGGATGATCTAAGTAGGGGGAATGGAAATAAATGATGAAAACGATTAAATACAAATCCAATGATCACGACTATTATCGACAGGCTTTAGCGCTAAGAAATAAGGTTTTAAGAAAACCAATCGGGAAAGATATCTATAACGAGAATTTGTCCATTGAAAAAGATAATGATTTCTATGCGGTTTTAATGGATAACAAGATCATTGCTACGTTTAGTATTTTTGTTGAAGCACCCCAAATCGCTCACTTGACCGCTTTTGCAGTTGATCGTGATTTTCAAAGGCAGGGAATTGGTTAAAAACTTCTGGAATTTGCCATTGGAGATTTAAAAAGTAAAGATTTTAAGCAGATCAAAGTAAACGCCAGGGCAACTGCCCATAGCTTTTATCAAAAAAATGGATTCGTAGATCTTAGCGGTAAATATCATAACCATCAACTTGGCATAGATGATTATCTTATGGTTTATAAGATTAAATAAAATCCGGCCGAGAAAAGGGTGTCAACATAAAAGAATTGCAGCCTCCCCTAGAGAGAGAAAAGCAACTTACTTTTTTTAAAGTAAATTGCCTTGGGTTTGTTTAAATAATCCCTCTTTCTTTGAAAACTTCTTTTGCAATGGCTACTGCATTCAGCACTCTCGGGAATCCGACATAGGGGACACATTGAATAAAAATTTCGGAGATCTCTTCTGCAGTGATACCTACATTCAATGCACCATTGATGTGTACGCGCAGTTGATTTTCCGTACCGCCAATCGAGGCGAGACTGCTCAGTGTGATCAATTCACGCTGCTTCAAATCCAATTCACGGCGGGTATAAATATCGCCGAAAGCAAATTCGATAATAAATGTTCCCAGATCAGGCGCAATGTCCTTCAATGATTGGATAACCATGTCGCCCACTTTTCCATCTACTTCGTTTAATTTTTCTAAACCCGATTCATAACGACTTTTTTTCAATTTTTCCATCTCCTTTTCTGATACAATAAAACTGTAACGGCTGGAGTTCACTCCATGTCAAGAAATCAGGGGGGATTTTCTTGGATTACTCAATTGGCGAATTTTCCAAGTTAACTCGCTTAAGCATCGATACGCTTCGCTATTATGAAAAAGAAGAACTCATCCATCCATCCAGAAATAAGAGTAATCAGAGACAGTACACGGAGAAGGATAAGACGTGGATTGACTTCATACTCAGACTGAAAGAAACAGCGATGCCGATTCGAGAAATAAAAAAATATGCGCGATTACGAGATGAGGGAGATGTCACGTTGAAGGAAAGAATGGAAATGCTGCGTGCACATCGATGCTCAATGCTCAAACAAATAGAAAAACTTGAAAACAATTTAGGACATCTTGACAAGAAAATAGAAACCTATCAAGCGACTATTGCTGCTCTGAAACAATAATTCGGTATGGGGGAACTCAGCAAACCGTCTGAAGGAAACACGAGCTTCGCCACAGCAGTAAAGGAGATAAAAAAATAGAATTTAAAGCATGCAAAATAGAAGTGCTAATCCCTGAAAGCTATATTGCTTCGCTTAGGAATCAACTAAATGAAGCCGGTATTCTAAAAGTAGGAAAATATGACAACGTTATCTCATATTCAGAAGTTAAGGGTTATTGGCGACCGCTCGAAGGCGCCGCTCCCTATGATGGAGAAATAGGTAAACTATCTGCTGGGACCGAATGCAAAATGGAATTTAGATGTCAATTTGAGCATGTTGATGGTGTCAAAACGATCATTGAAGCTGTTCATCCATATGAAGAACCCATTATTAACGTCATTCCTTTGCTATGAATAATGGGTTGTCTTGGCATGTTTCTAATGGGTGTTTCGAATTTAACCGAATCTCCTTTTATTTAAACAGGGAGACTGTTCTTGAAGTATTGTTAATCATTATCGGAGATGTTCATGATGAATCTGTTCGACCTCATTTCTATTTTGTTCGATTTTTTATTCGCTCCTCAGGTTCGGATTCAGTCTAATCTTGAATATCTTGAGGGCGAGGAATGGTTTAAACGCCAATACGACAGGAAAATTCTAAGTGATCCAAAGTTTAGAAGGTTTATCAAGAAATACAATTTAAAAAAAGTATTTCAAAATGATGAACAAAAAGAGGTTTTCAAAGCGGAGTTAGAGAAGTGGGTAGAAAAACACTCTAGGTAGGAAAGAGATTTTGAACAATGAAAAAAGGAAAGAAACGTTTGATTAGTGTCGGCCTTGCAGTCATTTTAGCAGCCATCCTTATTATTAAAATCTTCACGTCGATCGATACATTGGCCAAAGTGAATGATCAAATACGCGTTAAGGATCATCTTCAATCATTTAAACTAACAGAGGCCAAAATCAATTATCAAGTAGCAATCCGAAAGAGTTCGAAACCATACGACTACATTACCATCACTGGTTCTGTTCCCTCCTCAATCAAGACAAAACTTGATCAAATGAAAACCGCTTCCAACGCAGTATCCTTAAACTTATACACCTCAAAAAATCTCATCTATGCAGGAAGTAAATCAACAAAAATCACATTGCATGTGAGAAGCCGATCCGATCTGAAAGAAATCTCGCTAAACGGTGAACAGGTTTCAACCTCCAAGAAGACGTTTGATATGCCCGGTGCCGGTGGTTGAAAATAGCGAGTACATTGCGTTCGAAGAAATACAGAGGAGAGGGAAGAACGTGAATCATAAAATAGCTTTGTTTGCTGATGTACATGGAAATACGACCGCATTAGAGGCGGTCATCGAAGACACCATTCGTGAAAAGGTCACTGACTACTGGTTTTTGGGCGATCTAATCATGCCCGGACCGGGATCTGCCAATTTATTGGCTCTGCTGAAAAGAATCAACACATCCGTTTATGTAAAAGGCAACTGGGAAGACTGTCTGCTCGAAGTGCTGGATGGGCAAGTTGATCTCAATGATCCTTCAGATATTTACATTGCAAGGCTCGTTCAGTACCAATGTCAAAGCCTAAAAAATGCTGAACTCGAGTTGCTGAAGCAGTTGCCGATACATACGACCAAGACAATTAATGGATTGAACATTAGTATTGCACATAACCTACCGGATAAAAATTATGGTGGAGACTTGGTACCGGATCAAACGCAACAAAATTTTGATCGCCTTTTTACTCAAAAAAATTGTGATGTTGCTATTTATGCCCACGTGCATCACCAAATGATGCGCTACAGCAGTGAGGACCAGCTGATCATCAATCCAGGTTCCGTGGGACAGCCCTATTTCAAGTGGGCGAAGCATCGCGCTGATCGGCGCGCGCAGTATGCCATTCTTGAAATTGATGAAAAAGGTCTCGTTCAAATCAATTTTAAAAAAGTCAGCTACGACGTAAACAAAGAACTAGAAGAAGCAAAACGGGAGAGTATTCCTTATATCACATTGTACAAAGAACAACTAGAAACCGGTAAAACGCATACACACGATAAAGACTTTTTAAAAGAAATCAATCAACGCTTTGGTTATGAGAAAGATGTGGTCGAGTTTTTAAAAGATATCGGAGCAGAATCGACTGCGCATCGCAGTTGACACCTATTGCGAAACAAGGTCTGATTTAAATCCCACTAAAGTTCTACCTAACGAACGAAAAGTTCAACCCAATCCTTGAAAAGTTCCACCTAAGAGAGCGAAAGTTGAACCGAAGAAAAAAAGTTCTACCTAACGAATGAAAAGTTCAACCCAATCCTTGAAAAGTTCCACCTAAGAGAGCGAAAGTTGAACCGAAGAAAAAAAGTTCTACCTAACGAATGAAAAGTTCAACCCAATCCTTGGAAAATTCGACCAGACAAGGCGAATTTTAACCAAATTGCAGAGCCTGAACAGGCGAGACTATAGATAGCAGAAAAGCTAAGGCTCTGTCAACATCTAGGACATTGCTGGCCCAATTTTTTTCTTTATGTAAAATACGCCACCTCAGCATCTGGAAAATAGCGATGGATGTAGCCTTCAATTGTCTCTTGAAGCAGATGTTCATCTTCTTTTTTATAAATGTATTTTCCGATCCCGTAGCGGCCCCATTTATAGCGGCGCTCCTCTTTATCCATGACCAGTTTTGAATTCGGATAATTTTTTTCAATCACGCGCTTTGCGGGACCGGTGAAACGATGCTGGATTAATTCAAATGTGATCGGAACCGCCATGGGTCCCGGCAGATAGTCATGCAGTGTTTCAAAAAGCTTGCGGTAACCTTCCTGCCAGCCGTCATGAATATAAATCGGCGCGATAATAAAGCCGAGCGGATAACCTGCATCAGACACATTTTTCGCCGCTTCAATTCGCTCAACAAGGCGGGATGTGCCCGCTTCGAAAAATTTGATCACGTACTCATCATTGAGGCTGAAACGGAATCGGGTACGCCCATTACGCTTAGCGTCCAGTAGATGATCCACATGAGCGAACTTTGTTACAAAACGCAGCTCACCAAGATCGCGCTCACCAAAAAATTCAATTGCTTTTTTTAATGAGTGTGTCAAATGATCAATGCCGACGATGTCAGAAGTACAGGCCGCTTCGAATCGTGTAATCTCAGGCGCACGTTCGGCCATGTATTGATCGGCGCGTTCGAGAATTTCATCAACGTTGACATAAGTTCTGATATACGGTTTCGATCCCATTGTGGTCTGCAGGTAGCAATAGTGACAGTGACCCATACATCCTGTTGCAAGCGGAATGGCATACTCAGCCGACGGTTTGGAGCTTTGAAAATCCAAGGTTTTTCTTACGCCAACGACCAAAGTTGATTTGGCGTTGCGGTATTTTTGAAAATCATTGTCACCGGGAAAGTTGCGGATCTGATTGTGCGATGTGGTCTCGCGAATCTCAATTCCCATGCCTTCAAATTTGTCTTTAAGTGTTTGACCTAAAGGGTAGTCTAATGCGCGAGGCTCAATGTAGACAAGCTGGGGAACAAAAGGTTTAACCATGAGTACCGCATCTCCTTAGTCTTCATCATAGATTTGCTTGTACACGCGTTTCGCGTCGTCGATCGTTGGGAACACCGCGTTATCCTCAGCGAACTCATAATACATATCATTTAGGGATAAGATCTTGTCTTCTTTTTTATTTGGATTTTGGATCACTTCAGCTTCCTGAATCAATGTTGCAGTTGCTGTGTGTGGATTTCGGCAAATGACATAGACATGATCACCGATCTGCGTTTCTTCTTTTTTCATCAGATATATACCTCCGATCAAATTGTTTACCTACTAATTATGTCCAGAAAAAACCGGATTATGTTTTGGAAGCAAGGCAGCGATTGTAGACTTTTTAACGACTTGAAATGTGCTGATTTCTTGACTAGTAAAAAAGGCACGGTGATTCTTGTCGAAACGTGTCAAATAAACTTTATTTGATGAAAATCCTCCACTAATTCAGGAGCTTTGGCCGTGTTCAAGAAACCGTCACATTTTGTATAATACGAACAAGCAAGAAAAATATCTCCGGTGAGACCCAATACACGAACGACCTCAAGATTTTCTTCATTTTTCTTTCAAACAGAACCTTACTAAGCGGAAAACCGTCCTAGGGCGGATCCATATACATTCATGGGAGTTTGATTCATGAAGGCTTTTTACACAACGCAAGGGTCGCTCCATTCTGTGAAACTTCAATACGCATGTCTATCTGCATGCGACAAAACAAAGAGGTTTTTTACTTATGGCAGGGCAAATTCGATTAACTCCGGAAGAATTGCGCAGTTACGCGGCTAAATATGGTCAGGAATCATCGAACACAGGAGAACTGATCGGCCGTCTCGATGGCATGATCAATCAACTGGCTCAAGTTTGGGAAGGTGCGTCCAGTCGCGCGTTCAAAGATCAATATGAACGGCTCCGTCCTTCGTTCCAACAGATGCAGCAGCTCCTGGAAGATGTGAATCATCAACTCGCCAAAAGTGCAACGATCCTCGAAGATACTGACCGCCAGATTGCCGGACAAATTAACTCATAACGCAAAGACAAGTGAAAGGACCGGGCTCTAGGTGGAGTCCGGTTTTTTTACAGCGTTTTGCTTTGCTAGTACGACGATAAGGTCATAAGATTCGATTGGGCAATTAGGTAAGCGCCAAGCCTGAGAAATAAACGGAAGAATTCCGCTTAATTAGAGAATGAACGAAAAAATAACCTAAATAGACGGAGAAACTCCGCTTATCTAATTTGAAAAACGTGAAAATGGCGGGTTTTGCAGTACATAAGCGGAAAAATTACCCTTATTTACCTGTGAAACAAGCGCCATGATGCAGATAACCGGAAAATCTCCACTTATTTTACTCGTTACTTAATGAAGGCTCTAAATACCTTGTGAATTCAGGGCTCAGGGTCAAGAAAGGAGGCGCGTCTCATGGGCGCATCCGCAACATTAAATGTGATTTTCCGCGCGCTGGCCCTTCAGTCGGCGGCGGTTGACGATCAAATTGAACGGTTGAAACGAGCGAATCGCAAGCTTGGTCAGGAACAGGCAGCAGGTATGCATGCATTGCGCACCTTAACGAAGCCGGAACTTGGTGCAGATTGGACCGGAGCCAGGGCACGCACGTTCCAAAAGAAACGCGATTCCGCGCAGGATAAAATGCGAGTAAAACTCACAACGAGTGTGGACAGTTATCAGCAGCGAATAGAGGCTAAAATCCATGAGTTGCAGCTGAAAAGCGATTTTCTCGCCGGGACGAGTAGCATGGCACATGAAGCGAGTGCACTGGTTCACCAAGGTGAAAAGGCAGCAGACGCTTTGGAACATAAGTTATCCAAAATTAAAGGGCGGTTGTTCTAATGGTTCAAATTGAACTCAATACCCATGTTACAGAGGGGCGTATTGCTACGGCAGAGCATGCACGCCAAGGTGTGTTGCCGCTCAAATCTGTCTCCTGCGGACGGAATCATCTTGCCGCGACATCTGCTTGGCAAGATGGCGAACAGATGATGGCGCAGCTTTTGTCCGCCTACCTCTCCGGTGTGCAGAAAAACATAGCGGATACGCAGGCGAATGTTGCACTTCTGCAACGACAAGATGAGGCGATCAAATGAGAGCAACGATGAGCGGTGGTTCCGGTTCGGCCTCCGATACGCAAACGTATGAGGCCGAATCGCTGATCGCAGCCGCTAAAGCACATGCCAAACACTATCAAACGCTGCGCGGCCAATTCCACACGTTGCGCCAGGCGTTCCAGCAAATCGAGGGGCTTGGCCCTGATTTTCAGGGGAAGGGCGCCGAGGCAATCAAAAAATTCTATGCCGCGCAAGTGAATGTGGTCGATGCCTGGTTACGGCTGATTGACAAAAAGGTTGCTTATTACCAAGGCGTTGCCGGCACGGTTGAGGAGAAAAATTTGGATGGTGACACGCAGATTCAAGTGCCCTTTCTGAATGAAGACTTATCCATGGGGTATGCGCGTTCCAAAGAAATGGTACGTGAGCAGCGCATGGACATTTCCAAAATACTGAGCAGTATTTCCGATCTTGTGCCGATCAACGTCTTCTCCAACCACGAGGTGGATCAAGCGCTGGATGCAGCGGATAAAAAACGCGCGCAAACAGTGCTCGATGTTCAAGATCTCGATCAGAATCTAACCAATGAATACCGACAAGTGAACGAAGACCTGCCGTACATCGCGTCGCTGTATGGCGAGCTGATCAACGCAACGCGGCAAGGTGCAGAAGTTCAGCCGATGAATTTCAATGCGCAAGCCTATCATAATAGTAAAGTCTACCAAGTTCAGGATGAGATGAAAAAAGAGACGCAAAACTATCTCCATTACAAGCAGCAGCAGGAAAAAGTGAGAGAACTAGAAAAAAATTCAGAGAAAGAACCAATCGAAAACTTAGCTCAAGAAGTCGAGAATAAGGTCATTGACTCTGTAGATCAGGTTGCCGACAACGTTAAGCAGGCAACAAATCAAGCCGGAAAGATCGTTGATGAGATCAAAGATGATGCAGATAACCTGGTCAATTCTGCTCCTGTGCAAGGTACCGTTCATTTTGCCGTTGGTGGCGGCGATCAAGTGATTGAGAACAATATCGGAATGAAAATAGGTCATCAGGAGGAATGGGGCAAGTTCAACGCCTATAAGAGCGGTGAACTAGCGGGAGATGTACTCTCCGCTTTTGAAGGGATTGCTGAAATGATTGGCGGTGGTACGCTCATCGGAGGCGGAACCACACTTTCAGTTGCGGGCGCACCAGAAACACTTGGAGCATCTCTGGCTCTAGAACCCGGTGCCCTTGCCGTGGGAACAGCTGCCGTTGGACACGGTGGATTCGTCACAGCGAACGGATTTAAGAACTCAATCAACGACATTAAAAATCTAAAGCAGAACATGTCGGTTGAGAAGACCAGTGGTGGAGCTAAGAAAACAGAAAAAGTTGGAGAGCTCAGAGAAAAAAATACGATAAAGTCGGATAAAGTGGGCAATAATTCAGATTTGTCCACGAATCATGAAGTGAGCAGTGCTAATAAGAAAGCTAGCGGAGCTGGAAAAGGAATTTCTATTCCTACTAAAAAGTTAGATGGTCTGCCAGAAAATGTTACAAAATCGTATAAAAAGTATGACAAGAGTGGGTGGAATGGTAATGCGGCAGGTCAATCCTCTGGAACAAAGGCCGGAAGTGTTTTTAAAAATCGTGATGGTAAATTACCAACTATAGACAAAAATGGAAAGCCAGTGACTTATCAAGAATTTGATGTTAATAGTAAATTACCTGATGCTAGAAGAGATTCTGAACGATTTATTAAAGGTAGTGATGATAATTTGTATTATACAGATGACCATTATGAAAGTTTCGTAAAAATTGAATAAGGAAAGGATTAGACTTGAATATGGCAAATAATATTTTAAGAATAAGAGAAAAAGATAACAATTTGTTAGAAAAAATGAATCAAAGTGATTGCTATATTGTCAAAGTGGATGGAAGACAAGTACAATCCAAAAGTGAACTATTTCAAGAAATGATGATAAAATTCAAATTGCCTGATAGTTCTGGTTGGGATTCTTTTATTGATTGGATGACTGACTTGAGTTGGATTGATAAGGAAAAACTTTGTTTAGTAATATATAATTACTCAGAGTTTTTAAAGAAGGATGAGGGAGATAAAGATATATTTTTAGAGGTATTGCAAGAAGATATTTTACCTTTTTGGGAGAAGAATGTTATGGAAACAATGGTTAATGGAAGAGTTAGGTCATTTAATGTGTATTTGATTGGCTAATTTTATGTTTTACACAGTATCTTATGGGCACTAGTGCTTGCAAATTTTTTTACGATCGTTTTAATTCAGCAAGTAGTGGCTGGGAAAGTTGGGAAGTGATCCGTATGGGTCTAGGCAATTGTTAGGTAGTATTTTTCTACAAGTTATCTTTTATGTAGTGTGCTAGTAGTGCGTATTAACAAAAGAGTTGAAGGAAATAAATGAACAAACTCAATTGATTATTGGCTATTCTGTCAAATTGAGTTTGTTTTGCGTAGGATATTAAAAAGCATTCAGTGACCGACTTAGGTCATCACTGAATGCTTTTTTATAGCAGAAGAAATTTCTTCAAAGTATTTCCGATCTTGTGCCGATCAACGTCTTCTCCAACCATGAAGTTGATCAGGCACTGGATGCGGCCGATAAAAAGCGCGCACAAACGGTGCTTGATGTTCAAGACCTTGATCAGAATCTGACCAATGAATATCGTCAGGTGAACGAAGACCTGCCGTACATTGCGTCGCTGTATGGCGAGCTGATCAACGCAACGCGGCAAGGTGCGGTTGTTCAGCCGATGAACTTTAACGCACTATTATGATTATCTTAGAGCGGTCGAAGGCGTTGATCCGGAGACCGGGCGAAAGCTGAGCACCGGCGAATGCGTAGCCGCCGGGGCCATGGCAGGTGTGCCTAATGACTTCACGAACATGAACAACGATGCCGAAGATATAGCGAAGACGCATCGTATGGCGAAAGTTGATGAGGTTGAGAAAACCAGCGGAGCTAACAGTAGTTTTACACCTAAAAAAGTAGTTTTAAGTAATGGAGAGATAGCTTTTAATTCTAAAGAAGGTGTACTTGTACGTTCGCCGAATTATTTGGATGAAGCAGGCAACATTAAATGGCCAGAAGCAGATGGCTTCGTTGTTGACAGTAATGGTAAAGCCATAACCTTTGACGCCAATCTAAAATCGGGTCAAATTATTGATAGATATGGTGATGCAAGAGGGAGGTTTACTAGTCCTTTAATGAACGGAGAACAAATTTCCTATGATTCTAGAGGCCTTCCATATCTGGAAAGTACTATGGATTATCATAGATATGAAGTTGTTAAAGACATAAATTTTGAAAATATGGCCGAAGGTTTTGAACAATTATCACAATTGGATAAAACTGAATTAAGTATTTTGATGGAAAGATATAATTTTTCATTAGCTGATATGGCAAATGTACAAAAAGGGACAATATCAGAAGTCTTCGGTTCTGGTGGGGGACTTCAAATTAAATTTGAGTCATCAGTTGATTGGTATGAAAAATTAGGATTAATAAGGGAGATAAAATAATGGATATGCTCAGTGATAAAAAAGAATTACTGAATAAAGAAATTCAGAAATTAGGTTATGATAGTCTACGTGTATCTATTTTTAACCAAAAAGATGAGAATAGGATGGAGTGGCAAACAAGAATTGAATACGATTTAGATACAGGGGTATATCAAATTTACTCTTTGGGAGATAGAGCTAGTTTGATTGGAAAAATCACTAATTATACAAGCTTCCACAGTGCAAAAAATGTTTTTTTAAATAAATTAGAATTAACGGTTAAGTATAATAAATTAAGGGTTAGCAGAGGGGAACAGCCAGAGTACTCTTCTCCACTATGGGATGATGAATGAAAAATGATTGAAATTCTATTCTTACAGCAAGAAAATAAAATTTTGACAGTCAATTAATAATTAACTAAAACTAAAACTAAAACTTGAAGTTGAAAAAGTATTCCAACCTCTTGCCAGCTCTGCATTCTCAATGAATAAAAAAGGCCAAAATGCCTTTTTTACCAGCTGTTGCCGGCAGTTTGGCTGGCAACTTTTCAAGAAACGATACGATGATCTGTTCGACGACTTTCTCAGAGAGGAACTTACTCATCGTCAAACGCAGAGTAGCAAATTCCCATATAAAAAAAGTCCAAGATAAACTAAGCTAGTGAAGGTGGCTAATGTATGGAGTATCTAGATCTCATCTCAAACAAATAGTCTTTTCTTTACTCTGTAACCACCTTCAAATAATCAATTAGAAGCAAGAGACTACTGAATTCATGGGACCAAAAAATCAATAAAGGGCAAAGAACAGCACCTTAGCGCTAACGTGAGGGTGCTGTTTATTTACCTGATGGTGATGAGCAAAGAAACGGCCACGCCCTGAGCGCCTACGATCAGGCAAGCCGAACGCTCAAGGTGCTCAGTCAAAGCGAAAAAGGAATCAATGCGCTGCTCGCCGCGAACGGCATCACCCAAGCCGCCACCGGCAGAGATCTGTTCGGCAAGCAGCTGACAAAAGATGAGCAAAAGAACAGCCTCCTCCAAGGCGTGTTCATGATGACCTATTCACCCGGAAGCTTGCCATCTCACCTGCGCAAAAAGTGATTGTGCATGAGCAAGGCCAAGCGTTTAAAGAACATGTATCCAAAATTGTCCGAGATACAAAAGCATCGATCAGTTCAACCAAATGGAAACCGGCAATGGCCGGAGTGCCTAATGACTTTGCAAAGATAAGCGATGATGCGAAGGATATAGCGAAGATACATAGTATGGTGAAAGCAGAGGGAACAGGAAACGTTGGTGACGTAAGTACAGGAAAAGGTACTGGCAATGGAAATTCAGTCCATAGAAACATAAAATTGTTATAATTAACGAAACAGGTTTAACAATTGGAAGTGATGGTTGATGTGGACGGTACGGCATTTCGTAACGGGAAGAGAAAAGGTAAACTATAAAATCAGGGAATCCGGCGATCCATCTTCATCTGAGACTGTGGTGCTTATTCATGGACAGTCATGGACCGGTGAAGTTTGGCGAATGGTTGCCAAGCGATTGCAAGACCTGCATAGTGTTGCTCCGGATATGGCGGGGTGCGGGGACAGCGGGTTAAGTACAGACTATGATTTCACTACATTATCCAAGCAGCTCGTGGACGTACTTGATCAAATGCATGTGCAAAAATTTTGGCTGGTCGGTCACTCATGGGGCGCTTCTCTAGCTCTTCATTTTGCCTCTCATTATTCTGAACGAGTAAAAGGGCTGATGCTTGTTGATGCCGGTTACCTCAATTATCAAGAGTGGCCAGGCATCAGTTGGGAGGCATTCACCGACTTTTCGTATCCTGAGGATTTTTTTAGCAGCATGGATCATTATCTTCATCTTCAAAAACAAGATACGTCATTTTGGAATGGGGATGTCCAAAGGGCTGTTGTGGATCAAGTCAACGAGATGGAAGACGGATCGCTTCGCTTTAAATGTTTGCCTGAAACAGAACTGGCCGGATCTCGCGCATTATGGACCTTTGATCCGGATGAACATGCAGCCCACTTAAAAATGCCCGTCTTCCTCATTGTCGCAGAGCCTCAATCACAAACAAATGACGAAATCGCAAGGTATAAAAAGAAGTCGGTAGAACACTTTTGTTCACTCGTTAAGCAGTGTCACTGTATTAAAATGAAAGAAACCTCACATATGGTGATGCTCGAGCGTCCTGAACAATTGGCACAGGAAATTCGAGAGATGATGGAGAAATAATTTCATTATAGATATTGAACATACACCAAGGAGGGGTAGTGATGGATCTTAAAGAACAAATGTTTCGCGGCGATCTATACGACCCAAGCGATAAAGAACTATTAAAACAACAACAGAAGTGGAATGAAGTGCTCTATGACTTTAATCAAACACGGCCGTCTGAAACAGCCAAGCGTGAAAAATTATTGAAATCGCTATTGGCTGAATGTGGCGAAGACTGTTATGTGGAGCCTCCATTACGAGCAAACTGGGGATCAAATACACATTTTGGAAATGCGGTCTATGCCAATTTTAATTTGACACTTGTGGATGATGCCCCTATTTATGTTGGGAATGACGTCATGTTCGGCCCTAATGTAACCATCGCTACCGCAGGTCACCCGATTAATCCTTATTTGAGACGAAAGAAAATGCAATTCAATCTATCAGTTACGATTAAGAACAACGTTTGGATTGGCGCACAATCGATTGTGCTGCCCGGAGTCACAATCGGAGAAAATTCAGTAATTGGTGCGGGAAGCGTTGTTACAAAAAATATACCCGATAATGTGGTAGCCGTTGGTCATCCGTGCAAGGTTCTCCGTGAAATTGGTGAGCGCGATAAAAAATACTATCATAGAAATAGGAAAATCGATGATACATTATTTTTGGAAAATAAATTTAATCTTGAAAATTGAAATCGTCAAAAATACAAACCATTTTCTCGTTTCATCGTTCTAATCATCGATCATAGGTTCATCATGGAGAATAGCAGACAAAGGTGATACAATAAAACAACGTTAAGAACAAAATTTCCGAAGAAAAGTGATTATGATGAACATAGCAGTATTTGATTCCGGTGTTGGCGGCATGACCGTCCTCCATCAAATTATAAAATTATTGCCGAATGAGGACTTTCTTTATTACGCGGATACCGCACATATCCCGTATGGTGAAAAGCCGAAAGATGAATTAAAAAAATATATTTTTGAAGCCGTGGACTTCCTTGTTGCTCATGACATCAAAGCTCTGGTAGTGGCTTGCAATACAGCCACGAGTGCGGCGATCGAGGACTTGCGCAAAAATTATCCAATTCCGATTATCGGTATTGAACCCGCGGTTAAACCGGCAGTGATCGAAACCGAACCGGAAAAAAAGAAAGTGCTTGTCATGGCGACACGGACGACGCTTAAGGAAGAAAAATATCATCGGCTTGTTGAACAGATCGACAAGCACGATATTGTTGATCCGCTGCCCATGCCGAAATTGGTTGAGTTTGCCGAAGCGTTTGACTTTAATCCGGATCATATCATCCCTTATTTAATGGAGCAGTTGAAGCCGTTTGATCTGTCTCATTATGGCACGGTTGTACTTGGCTGTACACATTTCCCAATTTTTAAAGACATTATTGAGCGGATTTTCCCAAAAGGCACACATGTCATCGACGGTGGACTGGGTACTGCAATGAATCTGAAACGTACGCTGGATAGACTGCATCAAATTGGTGGAGGAAGCGGAAAAATCACCTTCTACAAGTCCGGTGTGGAAGTCAAAGATAAGGAAACACTCATGAATTATAAGGAGCTGCTGAATAAATTGGACAGCATGCTTTAATAAGCACATAAATACATGATAAAGCACAGTTGGTTCATTATGATCGACTGTGTTTTTACTTTTTTCATTTGGTTCTGTTGAAAGAATCGCTTACATAACTTTTAATCATTGTTTATAATGAATGCAACATGAATCGTTTCAAAAACGGAATTTGGGAGGTAGGTACGATGGCAGTTGCAATGTATGCACCGCTCGTTATTATGATTCTATTTTGGTTTGCTGTTATTGCGGTTATCTATTTTTTAATCAAGCGGCTGATTCGCTTTACCATTCAGGAAATTAAGCGGGAACTGAAAGATAACCAGAAAGATGACTAGAAATAATTGAGATTATTGACCAATCACACTGAGGAGGTATTCTCCCTTGCTGCGCTTTGAACCGTTGGACGTGGAGAAATATAAAAATAAGATTCTCGCTTTTCGCAGGGATTCGTTTGTCATTAGTTTTGGAACGGATCGTGATTTCCATGCTGGTGATTATTTAATGTGGCTGCAGAAGAAAATCAGCCAATTTCCCGACGGATTTGTCCTTGCTTTTGAAAAGGATCAAGTGATTGGTCAGCTGGAACTGAGCATTCGCGAATACGAAGGCAAAAGGATCGGCTATGTTCATCTTTATTACCTCATTGCAAAGAAAAGAGGCAGTGGATTAGGACATGAACTTCATCAGTATGCGATGCGCTTTTTCGAAAAACATGGCGTGTCCGAATATCACCTCCGCGTCTCTCCAACCAATGTACGAGCTAGGGCTTTCTACAAGAAAAACGGAATGAAGCGATTAACAAATGAATGTGATTGCAAGGTTTTGAGGATGAAAGGCACCGTTGGATAAATTGAAAACACGGTCACTTTACAAACGTTTTGCAATCAAAAGCTTCTCAAGAATTTGAGCAACACCATCCTCGTCATTTGAGGCAGTGGTCATTGACGCATACTTTTTTAATTCAGGCTCCGCATTTCTCATGGCAACGGAATAGCCACAGTTTTGAAACAAGTCCAAGTCGTTCCAATCATCACCAAAGGACATGACGCTGTTCATAGAAAGATTCATTTTTTTACAGAGTGCAGAAATGGCACGGCTTTTTGAAACGTTCTTAGCCATGATTTGAATTAACTCTTTTGAATCGGTTTCGACAATGCTCAATTCATTGCTATATCTCATCACGTAGCGCTTTGATTCCACTGAACTATGAAACAACAGAATTTTGTTCGCGGGCAGCCGCTTGAAATCAGATTGAGAGACAATCGTTGGCGGGAGAACCATATGCTTGGCGTTTTTTGCAAAGGTTTTGTCGGAAAGCGCGTACAGTGTATCCTCGGATTCAATGGAAATGGCATCTGTTCCATTATGGTTGCACATAAAATCGATGAGTTCGCTTGAATCAGCACTCGGGATCGTATAACTCATTGCTTTTCCATGAACATCTTTTACATACGCACCATTGTAATAAACTGCCGACGCACAATTGAGTAATTCATTTGGGACCATTTTACTTACGGAACGCGGGGGACGAGCAGTTGCGATAAAAAGAGTAAAACCGGATTGATAGCAACGCATGAGCGCTTTTTGAGTTCTTCGAGAAACTCTTTTCTGAGAATTAAGAAGTGTGCCGTCCAAATCAAAGACAAGTGCCTTAATTGGTGATGATCGATTCATATGTCTCCGCCTTTTTTTGCATTTCATTATAACACCGATAGATGGAAAGAAACGAGAAGTTAATATTGCTGCCATTAGGTTACCTTTGTTGCGAAAGAAAATAACAAGAAGTGAGAAAATAAGACAGGAGTAATGCTCATGCTTATTACGACGTTAGCATTTGGATGGATTGGTGTCATGCTGTTTTTATTATTGGCTGTTTTTCTTAAAATGCTAACGAAAAAAAACGAATTTGCGCTCATCCATTTGCTGCTTATTTTCATTTTTACGTGTTGGTTGCCGGTCGCGTTTTCGTTAGTATTTTTCATCAGCGGCTGGGCAGCGAGAATAGGGACACTGTTTTGTGTACTGGCCCTTATCATTTTTATCATTGCGATGGCGCTTCAAACCGGGCAAATTGTCTATTCAAATAAGCATTCAAAGGAAAATATAGACCGCTGGGAAGCAAATGACGAGTGGATGATGAGTATGCTGTCAGATCCGATTGAGATGTTTGCTGGTATTTTTAACTGGGTCGGTGCGATTTTTATTGGTTTGTCCTTGCTGCAAAATAATCATTCATTCTTTGCAGCAATCATATTTCTTTTAAGCATCCAACTGATTTATTGTTTTGCGTTACTTTTCCGAACATGCTTGAATACTCCGCCAAAAGTGATTCAGTCAATCAAACCGAATCCAATGATTCTTAATCTAGGACTCTTTTTGTATTACATTGTTCTGCTCATGTTTTTGATGATCAATCATAGTGCATGACGAAGGGAATGTGAGAAGGGGAGGATTTTAATTGAGATTTATTGCTTTTAGAGTTTTACAATTATCAGTATTTCTCGGCGAATGGTTACTGTTTTATCAATTAATTGCATTGACGCCTTTTCCTGACATTTCACAGCTTACTAGTATTCTGTCTTTACTCATGATAACCATTGTATCTTTTGCGGTAACCATGGTCGTTTTTCGTAATCGTTAATATGAAGAAGATTATTTCACAGACAAGTCTAGAAGCAGTTATGGAACTTATTCGCAGCACAATAAAAAATAGACAGGAATGAGAAGACAGATGATTCAACTTAGTGGAAATCAAATCGTTGTCCGCGATTGGAAATTAGAGGATAAGGATGATTGTATTTTCTGGAGGTCACCTGGACAAGAGTGGCAGAAGTTCGACGGACCGTATTATCCTCGGAAAACAAAAGAGGAGATTATTGAATTAGTCGATGCGCAATGTGAAAAAGTCAAGACGGATTCATTTGAGACGCCGAGAAAGGATCTCGCCATTGCTGATAAGAAAACAGATAAACTAATTGGTCAAGTCGGCTGGTACTGGGAGAGCAAGGAAACGAATTGGCTGAGTGCCGGGATTGCAATTTACAACCCGGAATACTGGGGAAATGGACGTGGCTATGAAGCTTTTGGCCTGTGGACAGATTACCTTTTTCAAGCGATGCCGGAAATTGTGCGGGTTGATCTGCGCACATGGTCCGGCAATTTCGGCATGATGAAGCTTGCTGAAAAACTTGGCTATACAAAAGAAGCCTGTTTTCGAAAAGCACGAATCGTAAATGGCAAATACTATGATTCAATCGGTTACGGTGTGCTAAGAGAAGAATGGGATGCATGGCATCCGCAGGGATTTCAGAAAGATTTGATCGCCAACAGTTAACTTGCCGCAGCGATGATTCAACGGTCGTTACATGATTCATGAAGAGAATCATGGTGCAGAAAAGACGGATAATGCAAAACATGAATAACGTGTACTAAAAAGAGAGCTGCTCCCAGAAGAGAAGTATCTCAATATCTATCTTTTCAATCATGTAGTAAGCAGAAACGAAACTAACTTTTCATTCACATATTGAGCTTGCTGAATCGGAAAGCCATGTTTACCATGCACAGTCTCAGCCTTTATGTTGGGCTGAATCGTGTTAAATTTATCAGCCAATTCTCTCGGGCTGATCTTTTTGTAAATAGGATCTTGTTCTCCATTCAACAATAAAGAAGGTGCTTTAATCTTTTTGAAATCGGATTCAGAATAGACAATGAGCTTTGTTCCCATTGCCCAGCCTTGAAAACTTTTCATACCAGATGTAAATACAGCAAAAGCAGGATTGGGAAAGTCTATATTATCACTGCCACTAATCCATTTTAAAAATTGGTTTATTTTTTTATCACTTGCAGTAAATAAAGCAGGAAACAATTTCAAATAAAAAATGGGTGTAAGCGGGGCAATCGTTGCAGCGGGCGACATAATAACTAGCCTTTTTACTCGTTCAGGAAAATTCATTGCAAAAGTTGTTGCGAGAAATCCTCCAAAAGACCATCCTGCCCAATTAGGTCTTTCCAATTTTAAAGCATCTAACACTTCTATCAACCATTGAAGATAATCTTCGTTTTTTATTTTCTTTCTATTGCTCTCTGTTTTCCCGGGTTCTCCAATGGAATCGAAACAAAATACTTCAAAATGTTTTGATAATAGTTCCAAGTTCTTATACCATGAGATGGAACTAAACCCCATACAATGTAGTAATACGAGTTTGGGATTTTCTTTTTCACCACATCTTATTATATGAGTATTTCCATACGCTGTTTTTATATATTCCGTTTCATAGGAGATTGGTAACTGTGCCAATGCTTTGTCATATACCTTGAAGTACTCTTTCTGCTTTTTATCATTTCGGAATAGTTTAATTGTTTTTGACATTTTTTGATTCTCCATTTGTTAAGAAATGATTGCTCAAGGGTAGTCGGCGCACAGTCCAGTCCCTCATGGAGGGAGGTACTGCCGATGATAGTTGCAGATGCTTTATTGCTGATGATCTCATTTGGTGCGTTAATCGTTGCAATCATGTCAGATAAAAATGGAAAAAATAACCACCCTTGAGTTAACGGCTCATTAATGGGGAGGTTATTTTTTCGCCTAAACATATGTGCTGACCCCTTGCGGGAATCATACTGTTGCCATTGACCGTTTGGTGTACGAGCACCAACGGTCATTTTTCATTATATGACTTCTATAACTAAGTATATACAAATTTCATTCAAGAAGAAAGGGGAATGAGCAGAGCATATAGTCGTTCAGATATTCAGAGTGGATCAAGGTAGGACGTATTCGTATTTAACGAATGACAAAACGAATGTACTGATTATTTTTCCATGGTGTTATATATTTTCTAAGTATCTGATTATCCTTGTCTTTTTTTGACGACGTCTCTTTTTGTACCGTGCTATTTTTTATTTTTAATTGACCTTTTTTTTTGAAGTTTTTCACTGGGTTGATTTTTGAAGGATAAAGATCAATTCGGTATTGTGATCCCTTGTCCAAAAAGAAGGTTTCAGCTTTCTTATCAATCCACTTGATGCTATAGAACATGAGTGTACCAGGATCCGGATGGGTTTTGTTCACACTGATTCCATAGTAGCGAAAGCGATTAGTCTGATCGATGATATGAATACTGACTTTTACTTGTTTTTCCGTTTGCTTCTGTGGATGAACTTGTTTTGTCCCATCTGTTGATGCGCATCCGGATAGGAGTATGACGAAACAGCCGAGCAGCAAGCATAATCTTCTCATCTAGATATCCCCTCAGAAAAGTACAATTATCTGTATTATAATGCTACTGAGACATTTAGCCATCGATAAAAAGATTAACGTGCGGAAAAGGAGCAAATTTTATGGTGGAAATCAGACGAGCATGTCTTGCAGATACCAGTGGAATTATTTATGTTTGTTCGGAATGGTATCGAAAAACATATGAATCACTTATTCCCACGCACTATATCGAAAAAACGATCAAACAATTTTACAATGAAGACAGAATTAAGCATGAAGTTTTAACGGTCAACAAAAAATGGAACGGATGGTTTGTTGCAATTGATAAGGATCGTGTGGTGGGTGCTGGTGCCGGCGGTTTTATCGATGATGAAAAGTCGGAATTATTTGTCCTTTATCTAGATCCGAACCGAAAACGTGAGGGAATCGGCACTAAGCTGCTCGATGCGATCACAAATGATCAAGTTAATCATGGAGCGACCGAGCAGTGGGTTTCTGTGTTCAAAAACAATGTGATGGGTATCCCGTTTTACGAAGCTATGGGGTTTATGTACCCATGTGAACATCCGACCTATGCATTTCCGGATGGCGACGGATTTGTTTCGTTGCGCTATAAACGATTCGTGTGAGGAGGAATGAAGATGCCATACTATCAAGAAGTTCAGAAAATGAAGCAGTGGTGGCTATGGATGGTGGTTTTGGGTATTACTGCCCTGATCTGGTACGGATTCATTATCCAGATCGTTTTTGGCAAGCCATGGGGAACGAATCCGATGCCGGATTCCATGATGATTGTGTTCTTTATCATTTTTGGAATAATCTTTCCAATCTTTTTCGCTGTGACACGTTTGACCTGCGAGGTTCGGAAAGACGGTCTGTATGTTCGTTTTTTCCCGATTCATCTGCATGCGCGCCGTTTCACATGGCGCGAAATAAGAAGCTGCAAAGCCATTGAAGATGCCGGAATTTCTCGATTTGGCGGCTGGGGAATTCGGATGAATTTTAAAGGTGAAAAAGCGTATACAGCAGGCGGTAATCAAGGAATCGAGATTGTTCTGCAATCCGGAAAAGTTCTTGTCATTGGTTCACGTCACGCATCAAAATTGAAAAAAGCGATGGATCTAGCAAAGATGGATGCCGGAGAGTAAGAGATTGAGAATAGCACCGTTAAAAAGTTAGTGACATTAAAAGAGTATTAGCAGAATGATGCGGCCCAAAATGTAATATATATATTGCGCTAATGTAATATATATATTACAATTGAGTTGTGGAGGTGATTGTATTCGTTGATGAATCACGTGAAAAGTGCCCGGATCGAAGCGGGCTTGACACAATTACAGCTTGCAGAGAATACCGGAGTAACACGACAAACCATCAGTTTGATTGAAAAAGGG
>Ga0334901_1001205_pt1 | contig 28700 bp, 27 predicted proteins | sample GraSluR3_MG_3_FD_207216 | JGI IMG/M metagenome (GOLD analysis project Ga0334901, IMG submission 207216) | Sludge microbial communities from methane-producing bioreactor in Wageningen University, Netherlands - Granular Sludge_15_08-R3 | ecosystem: Engineered > Bioreactor > Anaerobic >... | reverse complement strand
GCTGAACCCTGACAGGTTGCTCGAGTTGCTCTCCAGCAGCGCTCTATCCCCCTGTCAGGTAAGAGCACAAATAGCTTTAACGATCATTCTAGAAATCATTCATTTACACAAAATAAATTACATTCCCGGAAAGAATAAGCCACCAAACCAAGGTACGATTTGGTGGCTTTACGAACTGATGAATGATAGTGAGTGTTGCGCAGTAGGTCCGCTTTTACCCGCCTCTTCTCAGGCTGAGCACATGCTTACCTTCAGGGATGGACGTGTCTTTCGGCTTGATTGAATAGTGAATGTCATAGTAGACCTTGTTATCTTTTAATTGGAACGTCGCGATTCCGCCTTTGTTATGAAAGCTGTCGACGAAGTGAAACTGCCCTCTACCCTTGAGATCGATCGGGACCACATGCTTCATTGTTGCCGGAGCCTGCATATTACCGAGGATGTTCTCTATTGAAATTTTCACAACGTTATAGACCGGCAATTCAATCGTTACGATTTGTATGGGTTCGGTTGGACCATGATCCGTAAATTGATCTTTATAGTATTCGTTAAAGTTCTTCTTTGTATTGGACCAGATTCCATTATATCCGTTGCCGGAATCGTTGGCAGACTTTGTACTGTTATCGCTGCTCGGCTGCGTACCAGAAGATGCGGCTTTACTGTTTTTGGTCTGCACTTTTTTGAACACGCCGGAGTAATACTTATTAAAACGCGCGTAGTACTGAGCCCATGCTGTATCTTTGCTGTAAGCCTTATTTTCGGATACACTTAACGTCTTTTTGTCTTTCGATAAGGTCATAGTCTGTGTCACAAAGCCGGTTGCTTGGCCGCCGTCTCCAATCAGCGGTGCTTTCTGCACGATGATTTGGTTCCCTTTGGTCGTCAGCTGATTACTCCAGGCGACTTGTCCGTAACTGTCCATTCCTTCATTGTACAAAATTCGGTCCGGTCGGATAGTTATGGAATGAAGCGGATCGTTCGTGGATGTCCAATACCCGCTATAGGGTTGCTTCTTGACAGTATTCGAATCCATTTTTGCCCCTTGACCGGATGAAGACGAGGCGGTTCCTCTATTTGCGGATGGGGTTGACGGTGCTTCATTCTTCGCATGTTTGCTTGTTTCTGAACTTTTCACATGTGTTTGCTTGGATTTTTGATTGCTTTTTTCTGCATCCGCTCCGCCGCAGGCAGCCAACAACACGAGCAGGCATAGGAACACGAGCGCACTCGCTCTTTTTTTCATTGGGTCTCCCCTCGATTTTTATTGTTTACGAGCATTATAAACTGCAACATGCCTTTTCGTATACTCTAAATGTCCGACCATGACAAAGTTAAAGGCTGACTGCGCAAAAAAAGGCAAAAGTCCTCGCTCTGACTTTTGCCTTTTCGTTTCTTTATTTTCCCGGCTTGATCACTTGGCCCAGTGGCTTGTGGACGATTTCGCCGTTCTTCATGACGGTTTCGCCGCGGACGATGGTTTCGACTGGGACACCTTTGACGCGCCAGCCGTCATAGGCAGTGACTTTGCTTTTGCTGTGCAGATTGGCTGCTTTGATCGTCGCTTCCTTGTTCATGTCGACGATCGTGATGTCGGCCTTCAATGAACTTTTAGCTTATATTGATTTAACACCTTGACCAGTTCGTGTACGGTTGTCGAAGGATTATCTTCGCATGGATTACTAGGTGAGTAACAAGCAAGCAACCTTTCCGCATTCCTTATTGCATATTGTTGATCACCTTTTTCCAATAATAGTTGATATATGGTAGGATCATTTTTCTTATAAGGGCAATCAAGATATTCGTTTAACTTTTTAATGTAGTCTTGTCTCATGATTCCAGAGTTGAGGTATTCAAAATGCAAAACATACCATAGCTCAAATGCCTCATTGGAATATGCTGAATGAAAATTTTTCAGTTGTCTTGTTGTAATTATTGCATTGTTAAACCGTTCTGCCGGAAATTCATCTCGATCAAAAACGCACCAAATTTGATCATAGTTTTTTCCAAGCTTGTGCTGTTCCAAAACGATTTCTTTTGCTCGTTCAACTACGGTCATAGGATCTGCTCCTGCACCATCGACATCTACATTGGTTAACTTGAAACCTCTGAAATAATTTGGTTCTGTTTGCTTACTTTCACAGACAATGAGAATCAAATTTTTTATTTGGCCACGTTGCCCGAATTTACGGCGAAAGTCTTTTGTTTCTCTTCTTCTTCTCGCACGATTCATTTAATTTTCCCTTCCTTATCGGAGAAATCAAATGAACCTATATAAGGAATGGATCCATACTTACCGTGTAAATAATCTTTTTCATAACTTGCATCTTTTCTGACGTTGTAGTCAGATAAGGCATATAAGTCAGTTGCTCCATATTCGTCCTTTTCGGTAAACCAAAGCTGATCTCTTCTGAAAAATTCCTTGCTTAATAAATTCGTGTCATGAGAGTTAAAAATCAGCTGTGCATTTTTTTTATTGAACTCATTTGAATGAAATAAACGAATAATAAATCGTGTTAAAAGCGGATGCAGTTTTGCATCAAGTTCGTCAACAACAAGAATTCTGCCATGGTTTAGTGTATCGATAATTGGTCCCAATAAGGAAATGACTTTCTTTGTTCCCTCCGACTCATTGACCGCCATGCGAAACTTCTCTAGACCTACGAACTGATTATTTCCATCATATTTTTTATGCAGAGTACTGACGCTATGATGTGTTGGCAATTGATCAGCATTGGCAGGTGAAGATAGTCTTTTTATTATTTCATACATTTCATTAGGGATCGGTTCGTCTTCAACAATGAGATCCTCAATACCTAAATCCAGTCTATTAATAAGTATCATTAATTCTTTCTTAGAAGATGCATCTTGAATTTTTTTCATGGTGTAACCAATTGTGAAGTCAGTTAGTCCATCTAGTACGCGCAGGTTTTTAAACCAATAGAGGATACCTGTTGCTTGTTCACCATTTAGATTAGCCACTACCGATAAAAATAGCGCATTGCTTCTTGTCCTTTTTTCTAGTCCTTCACCTTCCTGAAAATCTTTCGTTACTGTTATTTTCCCATTCTCGCGATAAAAAAGTTCTTTCTCTTTTCCACCTAAATTGGCAACGTATAACCATTCGCTTTTTACTTCTTTGCGGTCTGCCTCGAAACCATAACGATATTGTTTCTCTTGATGAACAAATACAATTTCAAATAAACTTGGTTTTTCTGCGTTTACCGTATTCAGCTTAAAACTGTCGATTCCACCAATTTCTTCTCCAATTTGTCCCTCTTTCGAAGATGACTGAACAAATCCCCTCATAAACGCAATTGCCTTGATCAGATTGCTTTTACCACTTGAGTTCGCTCCGTAAATAACGGCAGTTTTTAGAAGCTTCATGTTCGGTAACTTTATTAAATGAGTATCTTTATGTTCCGTTATTCTAGAGGCTACCATGCTCAATGTCACTTCATCCCTGAAGGATAGAAAATTACCAACACTGAATTGCAGGATCATACAGCACACCTCAACCTTCGAATTATTCTCGATTTATATTCCTATTATATACATTATGCAGAAATAAAACACGTATATTGAGATTATTTCTCATTTTGTCTAAAAAAAGATAGTGGACGATTTCGCCGTTCTTCATGACTGTTTCGCCGCGAACAATGGTTTCGACTGGAATGCCTTTGACGCGCCAACCATCGTAGGCAGTGACTTTGCTTTTGCTGTGCAGGTTGGTTGCTTTGATCGTAGCTTCCTTATTCCATGTCGACGATCGTTATGTCGGCATCGGTGCCGACTTCGAGCGAGCCTTTCTGCGGGGTAATGCCGAAGCGTTTGGCTGGGTTCTCGGACATCAGCGCGGTCAGCTTCTGCAGGCTGAGCTTGCCTTCGTGGGCTGCGTTGAGCATGAGCGGCGCCATCGTTTTGGTGCGAGGCATGCCGGCCCGCTTTTTTGTGAAAATAAAAATTTCTACGATATTAACCGTAGAAATTATTTTATATATGATCCTTTTCATTCCAATCAATTTTGTGTAATGTATCAGTCCTTATAACAGTGGTATTCGTCGTGTCCGAGATTTGTTATAATTTTTTATGTTGCCTAAATATAGTTTTGATTGCTTTCTTCGCGTTTGATTATACAACGTGAAGGAGGTGATCACGTGGTTCGACGCAGCAAGAAACAGTTACAAAAAAAGCAAGAAGAGCGCCAACACATTCTCATTGAGGAACTACTCATTCCTCTGATTATTGCGATTGTGCCGGTTCTTCTTACTTGGCTACTGTCTCAGTTTTAGGCAACAGAAGGGAATTTATACCCTTCGGAATGATAAAAGACTTCTGACTTACTCAAGGTCAGAAGTCTTTTATGTGGTTCGACGCATTATTTATATTTTTATTGTAGCAAAAAAATTCTCGAATGTCATCTAATGATTAAACATAAACAACAGCCATCCTTCGCCCTAGAATCTGCGCTTAGCCATATATCCTTTCAATATTTTATTGAAAGGTACGGTTTCGTGACTGTTTTGAGAACTGATGAATTATAGTGGTTGTTGCGCAGTAGGTCCTAAACTGCGCAAAAAAGGCAAACGTCCGGATGTGGACTTTTGCCCTTCGTTTCTTTATTTTCCCGGTTTGATCACTTGTCCCAGCGGCTTGTGGACGATTTCGCCGTTCTTCATGACGGTTTCGCCACGGACGATGGTTTCGACTGGAACGCCTTTGACGCGCCAGCCGTCATAGGCGGTGACTTTGCTTTTGCTGTGCAAGCCGGCTGCCTTGATCGTCGCTTTCTTGTTCATGTCGACGATCGTGATGTCGGCGTCGGTGCCGACTTCGAGCGATCCTTTCTGCGGGTAAATGCTGAAGCGTTTGGCCGGGTTTTCGGCCATCAGCGCGGTCAGCTTCTGCAGGCTAAGTTTGCCTTCGTTGACTGCATTCAGCATGAGCGGTGCCATCGTTTCGGTTCCGGGCATGCCGGCGGGAATCTCCCATAGGCTGCCCGCTTTTTCTTCAGGCGTGTGCGGTGCGTGATCAGATGAGACGATGGTGATCGTACCGTCACTGATCGCCTGCCAAAGTGCTTCTTTATCTTTTTCATATTTGACCGGCGGATAGATTTTCATGACCGGGCCAACCTTCGGATAGTCCTCGTTGCTGAGGAACAGGTAGTGCGGACAGGTCTCGGCACTGACCGGCGCACCTTGCGCTTGGGCGCGTCGGATGGCGTCGGCCGCTTCTGCCGTGGTCACATGAAGCACATGCAGCTTGGCGCCGGAGGCTCTTGAAAAAGAGGTTCCCATCTGAACCGTGACTTCTTCAGCCAAATTCGGCCGTCCGTCGAGCAGCGCATTGTAATCGGTGCGGCTCGCTTTTTTCACCTGCTCTGTGAGCACTTGAATCAGGCTGCTGTCTTCGCCGTGGATGGCCAGCACCTGACCGGTTTTCGCTACGTTTTGGAAAATTTCATACACTTCACCGTCGGATAGCGGCGGCAGGACATCTGTCATTCCCGGCTCATAGTTGTAGGTGAGCTGGAAGGTGTTCTTGTTGACGGCGTAGCCCCAGAAGTACTTGAAGCCGATGACGCCGGCTTCATGGAGCTCGGGCAGCTGCGCGTTGTTCATCGGGCCGAGTGCGATACCCCAGATGCCGAAATCGACATGCGCCTTGGGCGTCAGGTTGGCGACCTGTGCATGGAAGCTTGCTGCATCACGCGTCGGCGGTGTGGTGTTCGGCATGTCGAAGATCGTTGTGATTCCACCGGCTGCGGCTGCCTGGGTTGAGGTGAAAAAGTCCTCTTTGTAGGTCGGACCTGGGTCGCGCGAATGCACGTGGACGTCGATCAGTCCGGGCAGTATGTATTGGCCTGTTGCGTCGGTTTCTCTTTTTGCTTCGCCATCGAGCGGCTGCTTTGAGATGGCGGCAATTTTTCCATCATTAATATAAATATGGGCTTGGTAGGTTTCGTGTGGTGTGACGATGGTTCCGTTCTTGATGACGTAATCCCAGTTCATCTGTTTTGAGCCTCCATCCGTTCTGTGCGCTTTTGTTGTCTTTCATTATACGGGATTTGCGAGCGGATAGCCAAAATCTTGTCCGCGCTTTTCTATTTGGAAGATCCGCCAGATGGGCGGATCTGTCAGCTCGGAAATTAAGAAGTGAGTTGATCATTTTACATGTTTGGTTGAACTTTTGGTCCGTTTGGTTCAACTTTCCTTCGTTTAGGTCTAACTCGCCTGTCGCGATCTCCGTGGTTTTCTTTAGCTAACATCAACCTGACCAATGAGATCTGTGATTTTGTCAATGTGATGACGTTCCAGATAATCCGTGATTTCATCGGTGATTATATTCATGGCATTCGGTTGAACAAAGGTTGCCGTGCCGATCTGGACGGCCGTTGCGCCGGCAAGGATCATCTCAATGGCATCTTGGCCGTTCATGATGCCGCCGCTGCCGATAATGGGCAGGTCGGTTGCTTGGTGTGCTTGATAGATAAGCCGAACGATGAGCGGTTTGACAGCCGCGCCGGACAATCCGCCCATGATGTTGCCAATGCGCGGTTTGCGAGTTTCCGTATCAATCGCCATCGCCAGGAATGTATTGGCGACTGTAAGTGCGTCGGCACCCCCTCGCTCTGCGGCTTCGGCGATGTCCTGAATGCGTGTCACATTCGGTGTCAGCTTGGCAATCAGCGGCTTGCCGGTCACTTTGCGCACAGTGCGGAGCAGCTCATCGGTGGTCTCCGCACTCATACCAAAGGCTTGTCCGTTATCACGCAGATTCGGGCAAGAAATATTGAGTTCGAGTGCCGTAACGCCGGGCTGTTTGTCCAGCCGCATGGCAAGCAGTTCGAATTCTTCAATTGATTCGCCGGAAATGCTGGCGATCAGCGGGGGCTCATAGTCTTGATAAAAGGGCAGTATGTGCGTGATGTAATGCTCGATGCCTTTGCTTTGAATGCCAATTGAATTGAGCATCCCTCCGTCCGTTTCGCAGACGCGCGGTGTTTGATTTCCTCCGCGCGCAGACAAAGTGATGCTTTTCGGCACGATCGCACCAAGCTGATTGATATCGAGCAACGGCGCGAGTTCGGGACCGAATGTGCCGGAAGCCGGCATGACCGGATTTTTCAAGGTCAGGCTGCCGATTCTTACGGATAAGTCAGTCATTGCAGCACCGCCTGACTAATTGGGAATACCGGGCCTTCTGTACAGACGCGGACTGTTTTCAGCTGGTTGCCTTTGCGAATCGTGCATGCGCAGGCATAGCAGTCGCCGATCCCGCATGCCATGTGCGCTTCAGTTGCAAGCTCCCCTTTTAGATGATAGGTCTCTGCGAGTTCCTGAACGAGCTTGCTCAGTCTGCTCGATCCGCAGGTATAGACTGCGCTGATTCCTTCTTCGCAAATTAATTTTTCTGAAAGCGCGCGTACGGATTCTACTGAGCTGGTTCCTTCTTGATCGGTCACTGAGTATACCGTTGCACCCAGTCGGCTCAGTGTGTCTACCGTCAATAGATCGCCTGGCGTTCGCGCGCTCATGATCACGTGTACCTCCATATTTTCGCTACGCGCCTGCCTTGCTAAGGCGTGCAGCGTGGCAACGCCTACGCCGCGCGCAATCAGAAGCAATGCCCCTTGATCCGGCAGCGTAAACCCATGCCCGAGCGGACCGAGCAGGCTCAGCGTGTCGCCTTTTCTCATAAGGGTCATCTGCTGCGTACCGTTTCCTTTGACCAGATAGAGAAACTCGAGACAGCGCGATTCATGGTCATAGTTGTAAACGCTGAGTGGACGCCGAAGCGGGTTCTTCCAGTTATCACTGCACCGGATTTGGAAAAACTGACCGGGTTGAACCGGACGGTCGAGTGCAGACACGTCAAGGGTCATCTGCCAATAACGCCTACTTACAGGATGATTGTCTATTAGTCGTGCATCGAATAATTTCATAGGCTTTGTTTTACACCTGCTTTCGTGTTGGATTCAATGACTGCTTTTTCAAGTACAGCGGCCTCCAAGACCTGGATTCCTGTGATAATGTCATGCAAATCGGTATGTTCGTCGGGATGATGACTGATCCCTCCGATTGACGGTACAAAGATCATGCCTACAGGGCACAGAGCTGCCATATTCATGGTGTCATGTCCTGCCCCACTCGGCATGCGAATGAACTTAACTTTTTCCCGGCGGCACACTTTTTCAAAGGACGCGATTATCTCCGCATCCATTCGTACCGGTGTTTCATCGCTCAGAAGCGTACAATCGATATGCAAATGCCGCGTCACGCGTAAATGATCAAGGAATGTGTAGAGAAATTGGACAACGCGATCCTTAGATGCACGTGAAATACTGCGAATGTCGACCTTCAGATGAGTTTCGCCCGGGACCACATTCATCGCGCCGGGTGCAATCTCAATATCGCCGACCGTGGCTACCGTTCCGTGCTCCATTTCACGTCGGGCAGCTTTTTCGAGCTCAATGGTGATCTCGGCTGCTCCAATCAAAGCATCCTGTCTCTGGTTCATCGGTGTCGAACCGGAATGTGCCGCATGTCCCTTCACACAAATGTTGAACCGCGTCGGTGCGGCGATGCCGCTGACCACACCGATTGGAATATTTTTTCCTTCAAGCATGGGTCCCTGTTCAATGTGCATTTCCATAAAAGCAGCAAGTGCATGCTTCTGCAACCGCGCTTCTTCAAGACGGTCAAATTCAAGCCCGCGTTCCGAAAATACGGATTGAATGGTCCGGCCCTCTTTATCTGTGAGCCTCGCAATATCCTTTTGCTTGATCAATCCGGCTATTGCTTTGCTGCCGATTTGCGAGAATCCGAATCGAGCCGATTCTTCGCAGGCAAACGCGAAAATGTCAATTGGATGTTTCGTTTGGATGTGTCGATCGTTCAGATCGTGCACAATTTCCAATGCAGCAAGAACACCCATTGCCCCATCATATTTTCCGCCTTCATAGACTGTGTCGAGATGTGAGCCGATCCCTACCGCCGGGAGCTCCGGGCAGGTGCCGGGTCTGCGGGCAATCACATTTCCCGCCGCGTCCATACGCACTGATAGTCCCGCTGCCTTACACTTTGCCATGAAATAGTCGGTCGCTTGTTTTTCCTCTCTACTAAAGGCAAGCCGTTTCATTCCTCGATCAGTGCTGCCTATTTTCCCAAGTTCATCCATTGTCTGTTTGAATCTTTGTATCCCTACCATTGCATATCGCCATCCTTAATGCATTTCCTAAGTAATTATGTCATCAGTTGTCTCTCTACGCGTTCGCGCAATGACTTTCTCTCTCGTGCTTGGAAGTAAATAGAGCTGGCCTTCCCGAGAAGATCTCTCGTCAGCCAGCTATTTTAAAACAATGAACTCAGTGCCTGCATCGAGCTCAGGTGATCGCTTGCCTGCTCCGCCACTCGCTGTAATGTCTGAATCAATTTATCTTTATGTGCGTCGAAATAATGATATTCGCCAACCAAGCTCAAGCTGATCGAGGTCTGATCTTTTCCATGAAAAATTGGGACGGACAATGCCGCTGTGCCAAGTTCAAGCTCCTGCTCACAATATGCCACTCCTTCAACTCGTGCCTCTTGAATCTTTTGCCGAAGATCATTGACATCCGTTAAAGTAAAAGGTGTCAATGGATCCAATTTTTCTTTGTCCAACAGGCGGTCAATCACTGCATTCGACTGAAATGCCATGATAATCTGAGCCGCCGCTGCCGCGTGTACCGGCATACGCTGTCCGACATGGACGAAAAAGCTGTTACCTGCACTGGACGGCTGATGCGTATGCGTGCAGAAAATTTCATCGGATTGAAAACGGCAGATAAATGCGTACAGGCCGGTTTCTTCTCCAACCTGCTTGCAATACTGTGCTAGCAAGCCAACAGGATCCCGATTCTGGAGAAACGCACTGCCCCAGGCCATTGATTTCGGCCCAAGCATATACTTTTTCGATTCCGGATCCTGCACCACTAATTGGTATCCCATCATGCTCTGCAGCATTCGGTGCAAGGTTCCCTTACTGAGCAAGGTCTGCCGTGAAAGCTCCGCAATCCCAACTCCGGCAGCCGGGCAATTGCTGATTTGGTCCATCAGCTTTACAAACCGGTCCATCCATTCGATCGTGATCACGTCCTTTCTCTTCGTACCTTTTTAATTAAACGAGATCTTTGCCCTTCGTCTCCGGAACGAGCAGGAGAATCGACACGGCTGCCAAAATATAAACAAATGAGATGGTACCAAGCGCCGCACTGAGTGAATGGTTCATCGCCATAAATCCGATGATCAGCGGACCAAAGCTGCCGATGAATCGACCGGTATTAAAGATAATATTTTCAGCGGTTGAACGTGCTCGCGTTGAATAGTGCTCAGCCAGCAGCGCGCCGTAACCGCCCATCATTCCGTTTACGAAGAAACCGAGAACAGAGCCGAGCACTACGAGCGTTGTCGGATTGTCAATATGGAAATAGATCCATACGATAATTGCCGCGCATATTTGAAAGGTAATGTATGCCGGTTTGCGGCCCCATTTGTCCGCAAGCCAAGCGAACGTAATAATGCCAATGACCATGCCGATAACCGTTGAAATCGTCCAAACCACGGTACCGTTAATCGTGTAGTGGTGCTGCTGCGCGAGCATCGTCGGCATCCAGTTCATGATGCCGAAATACCCGAAATTCTGCACACTGCAGATGATAATCAAGCCAAGCGTTGTACCGGTAATACGCCAGTTTTTGAAAAGTTCAACGATAGAAATGGAGGATTTTTTTTCATTCTTTGTCTTCAGCCAAATATCCGGTTCTTTTAGGCTGCGGCGTGACCACCAAGCGAGCAGTGCAGGAATAACGCCTACAAGGAATACGCCTTTCCAACCAAAATGCGGTGCGATGAACGCCGCAGTCAGTGTCGCAAGGATCGTTCCTCCTTGATACCCCAGCGCAACGTAAGAAGTGGCACGCGTCCGGGACTTTTTCGGCCACGTTTCGGTTACAAGGGTCATACCGATCCCGAACTCGCCGCCAAGACCAAGTCCGGAGAGAAACCGGAAAATGTTAAACGTTTCGTAATTTGGTGCGAACGCGCATAATCCAGTAAACACGGAAAATACGAGAATCGTCCATGTGAACACACGGACACGTCCATAGCTGTCGGCCAGAATACCAAATGCATAACCGCCGATCACAACGCCAAGCATGGTAATCGTCGAGATGCTTCCTGCTTGCGCAGGATTGAGGCTGTAATAAGCGATAATTAATGGCAGTACAAACGAAAGCATCATCATGTCCAACCCGTCCATCGCATAACCAACAATCGATGCCCACAGGGTTTTGTGCTGATAAGGTCCAATTTCATTCAATTCCACAGTGCTGTTTGACTCGGTCATTTTTCTTCTCTGCCCTTCTTTTTCTGAAATTTGTTATGAGTGCCCAAGGTGTTTATTCAAATGATCTAGATATTTGTTCCATTGAGTGGAACATCGTTTCTATTTTGAATAAACTAAAATTAAAAGAATGAAGTCATTGTAACCTTTCTTATAAACAAGCAAAAGGATCGTGTCAGAATATATGACAAACTATTTTTTCATTCGACATCATACGATTCATTTTATCGCATGGACATGTTCCCGGGTTCGATTGATTTATCGGCATTTCATGCAAACTCAGAAAAATGGGCTCAGCCCACTCCCTATTTCCGCAGTATGCGGTAACTTTCGCGTGCGAACAGGACTTCTTTCACAGGACGCTTGGCAAGAACCTTTGCTCCAAATGCAATTTTGAATCGTTAACCTTGTGCTTGAACAGGCACTCCTGTTTCCGGGCAATATGTAACGAGTAAAATAAGCGGAGATTTTCCGGTTATGTGCACTATGGAGCTTATTTCGCCGGTAAATAAGGGGAATTTTTCCGCTTATGCAAAGCAAAGCCCTTCATTTTCACGTTTTTCGATTGAATAAGCGGAATTTCTCCGTCTATTTAAGCTATTTTTTCATTCATTTTCGAATTAAGCGGAATTTTTCCGCTTATTTCTCAGATTAGACGCTTATCTGATTACCCAACCGAATCTATAATCTGATCGTCGTCAATCCTTTCCTAAATTTAATCGGTGATCGCGCCTGAATGAATCAGTTCGATATGCGGATGAATGCGCAGCTTAATGGTGCGGTAGATATCCGGCCAGTGCTTTTCCCACTTTTGAAACTCTGCCGGGTATTTGCGGTCAAAGGCCTGATAGGTCATGTAGACATCGCTGTTCAGCTTTTGGCTTTTCCGGAATCCGCTGTGAATGACGGAGGAAAGAAAATGGCCGGTGCTTTCCTCAATGATCGCGTAGTCTCTGTTTTTCATTGGGTCCAGATGGGTACTGTTTTCTACCAGCGCCCCTCTGCCGCGCAGGTCAACATCGAGAATCCACTGTCCTTGGTGTATCGTCGGTCGCACATGGACATGGACCGCCTGTACATCAACTGAAATTGCTCCTTTTTCATCTCTTGGCGAAAAGGAAAAGATATTATCTTCAAAAGCACCGGTCATCATCAGCATGCCAAAGGTTTGGCGTACGTTGAGCCTTCCATTCAAAATTTCTTTGGAAAAAATGGCTGAGCCCACCGTGTCAATGACCTTCTTTCGCGGGTCGGTGCGATCCTCGGTCAGTTTGATGCATGGAATCGTTATGGGTTTGTTGGGGCGTGTCTTCATCAGGCTGATGTCACGGATCGTTGTCTCCAGGTTCACATGCTTTCGCTCCTGCTTCATGAGTGCGATGGACGAGTTCCGTTCCAAAACGGATTGGGCAGCCAATATATCGGAAACTTTATCGTCGGTGACAAAAAGCAACGTTCGCTGTCGTATTTCCCGCATCCGCTGGCAGTAATCGAGCACTTCACCTAAGCGGTCGCGTGCGACGCTCGTGCTGATCACGATCACTGTGTTGTGGCCGCGAAACAGGCGCCGCGACATACGTCTGGTAATATTATTGAATGCGTCGGTGATGGTTTCTCCGGTCTCGGTGGTGACAAAAGATTGATTCTGAATGGGGGTTGACCCGGCAGATTGCTGTGCTTGTCCGGTCTGCGGCACAAACAGCTGCAGGGAGATCCGGATCCGCCCCTCATCTGTCATGTCGATTCCCGTTGCCATGACCAGGGCGAGATTGTCCAACTCATGGTGATCCTTGCATCCGCTGAGGGTCGGAAGAATGAGCAGGATTATGAGCAGCAGGATTTTTCCCGTATGTATTGCGTGTTGCTTCATGTCTTTTGCCCCCTGCCTTTCACGGATTGGTTTCTGTTTCCATGAGCACCTTGAGGATTCTGTTTCTGAACCCATAGCGGTGCACGCACGACGCTGTCGAGTGACGCTTTTTTCCTGAACGGCGCGAACGGTTCAAAATAAGGGATACCGAATGACCGGAGCGAGGTCAGATGAATCACAATGCAGATGACCGACAACACAACACCGAGTAAGCCGAACATACTGGCAATGATCATAATCGGAAAACGCAGGATTCGGATCGCAATGGACAGGTCATAATGCGGAATCATGAATGAGGCAATCGCAGTGATGGAGACGACGATGACCATCGCCGGTGATACGAGACTGGCTTGAATGGCCGCTTGCCCGATGACAAGCGCGCCGACGATGCTGATTGCCGGTCCGATCTGACGCGGCAGACGAACACCCGCTTCGCGCAAGCCTTCGAATGTAATTTCCATGCCCACGGCTTCAACCACTGCCGGGAAGGGCACCTGCTCTCGAAATTGGATAACAGACATGATCAATGTGGTCGGAATCAGCTCCTGATGGAAGGTGATGACCGCAATGTAAAAAGCCGGTGCAAGTAGTGCAATGAGAATAAAAATCGTACGCAGGATTCGGAGCAGCGTGCTGATTATAAATCCTGAATAGTAATCTTCCGGTGATTGCATGAAGGCGAAAAAGGTGGTAGGCATGATCAGTACATTCGGGGTGCCTTCAAAAAAGAGTGCGGCGCGCCCCTCTAACATTGCGGCGCAGATCGTGTCCGGCCGTTCGGTTGTCTGGATCTGCGGAAAAATACTCCAGCGCTGATCCTGAATCTGCTCCTGAATCATGCCTCCGTCCCAGACGCCGTCAATGGAGACCCGATTGACGCGATCCAGAATTTCCTGAATCAGCTTTTTATCGCAAATACCATCCATATAAGTGAGTGCGACCTGCGTGCGCGAATAATCACCGACCTCCAACGTCTTCACCTTTAGTTTCGGTGTCCGAATCCGCCTGCGAATCAGAGAGATGTTCACATGCAACGATTCGACAAAGCCTTCTTTGGCACCGCGGATGACTGGTTCCGTCGGTGTATCTTCAACCGAACGCGTTGCCCACTTGGTCAATCCCAGGATCAGCGCAGACGGCACCCCATCCAGAAAAAGAACCGGCTTTCCATCCGAGACATTTTTGAATACATCGGCGAATTGCTTGATCTTCTGGGCATCGGTTACAGACAACGCCTGCTTCATATCCTCAAGACTGCGCACAGGTTTCTTGCTTTTTTGCAGACTTTTTATGACATGCTCGTCGATCTCCTCAACATTTGCGGTGCCTTCAAGATAAACAAGCAGTGCACCGCTCTCTCCTTTTTCCCCGAATCGAATGACGCGCTGAATCACATCGGCACAGTCTTGATATGCCTGATCCAAAATGCGCTTATTTTTATTGAGGCTGCCGCTGATCATTTGCGACGCTTCCGGAGCAAGATACAGTTGTTCCGGCGTTTTCTTTTTGCTTTTTCCTTTCCATTGACGCAAAAAGTTCCAAACACTCATCAGCACCTATTCCTTTCCATTGTTATCAACTCACTGCCCGCTGCTTCTTGGTGTATCTCGATGAAACAACAGGCAATAGATGAGGAGCAGAATTGGCAGAATCATATTTCCAACGAGGCAGCAGATATTCAGAAAAAACATGCCGTTTTGATACATGCTCTTCATGCTTGTAAAGCAGAATGAACTGATCAAAAGCAACAGCAGCATAACCGGAAGTGCCAGCTTGGCATAGCTTATCTTTTTCACGAAATGCGCGGTATTCACACTGATGATGAACATAAGAAGCGCCATTTTAACAAACACGCCAAGCAGCCAGACGATCATGAATAAAGCGGAGCTGCGTTCGATCAGTCCACTGACTTGGATGTAGCGTTCGACAATATCGAAAGAGTACAGATATTGAGACGTCGCATCACCAAGAAAACAAATAACGACGAAAAACACAATCAACAGCGAAACCGTTGTTGCCGTGACAAAGAGAAAGCCGGTTGTCAGCATTTTTTTAGCCGGAACGGAGACGGCAGGCATGTAGAAAGCACCCCAAAGAAATTCGCTGTACCACGCAAAAGAAAATACTGCCCCCTTCAGCGGATACAGAATACCCTTGTCCAAAATCGGCAGCAAGCGGTAAGGCGATAATTCCGGCAGAATCAGCAGACAGGTGATGAGTTGAACTGCAATGATAAACGGAAAAAAGAATACGGAGGAGCGGCAGATCACCTCTAGCCCTTGATGCACTGCGTACATGCAGACCAACAGCAGCAAGCCGATAACGACAACCGCGGGCATGTATTGGTAGTAATTGATGGTCAGGTACATTTGATATTCTCGGAGGATGAAGATCGCCTGTCCAATCAACAAACCGAGCAGGAGCGCCGAGCAAAAGTTGCCGATCCAACGGCCCATGGTTGTCCGAAAAATTTCAATGAGCGTCTGCCCGGGAAAACGATGGTAAAGATACGTGACTACAAGCACCATTACATAGCCAGAGAGCGAGCTGACGATCAAGGGCAGCCATAAGTTCTGTTCGGCTGCTTTATACAGCATGGTCGGCATCGTCAGAATTCCGGTTGTGATCATCCCCAAATAGATAGGCAAATAATAGTGAAAGAGCGTAATTTTCTCGGATTTGATCATTTCGTCCCAACCTTCTATTAAATAGCGCAACTCAAAAAGAAGTTATTTTTTAATATGTTCCTGATGGGCGAATTTTATTTATTGGGATGCGCACGGCGGCTTTTGATCGCAGGCTTTATCTAATGTCGATTGGCTCGTAAACTCACTCAGGTTTACATTGAGTCCAAACTGGGTATATCTCTAGTTAACAGTTAATGATTTGTATATGGAGGCATTCTATTTTGAAAGAAGATCAGTTTGGAGCATTACCAAGAGGAATTAATCACATTGGGCTGACTGTACCAAATTTAGATCAAGCGGCCGCTTTTTTAAAAAAAGCGCTTGGTGCAGAGTATGTATATGACGGATTAACATTAGATGATGCCCCTCGAAAAGGGCGGACGATAGAGCATCAGCTTGGCCTTTCGGATGGCAGTAAAATTATCAAGCAACGATTGCTCCGAATTGGCAATGGAGCAAATCTTGAGTTGTTTGAGATTGTCTCAGACAAACAGACACAGCCTGCCGGATTGCAGGATTTGGGATGGAATCATATCTCTATTTACGTAGATCATATTGAAACGGCTGTGGCTCGTGCAAAAGCTGCGGGTGCCCAATTTCTATCTGAAATTCACGGAAATTCGAAGCATGAAGATACACCTGAAAACGCCAGCGTCTACTTTGTGACTCCATGGGGTTCACTTGTTGAACTGCAATCCATTCCCAACGGATATTATTATCCTGATGACAGCGAAGCGGAGACCTGGATGCCGGAACGATAATTGATTGATGAGCATAGCTATTAAACCTCGGCCATAACCGGCCGAGGTTTTTTATGGCTTGCTTATTAGGCGGAGCTTGTTTGACCTCATGTGTGCCAACTGAATTGTAACCTTGGCAGATCACCCAGACTTCTGTACACGCACAATGACTTCTGAGGCGATCTCATTTTTTTCAATTAATCAAGCGGATAAGCGGTCCGAGCGTTTCATGCTCCAGCCGATTAATTAACGCGATGATTTCGGTCGCGTTCTCGGATGCTTGGCTGAGCTTGGTTTGGTGTTCAAGCTGAGATAGCGGATTGGCAGGACTGCCCTTCGGCTGGTCAACAATCGTCGAATAGATTTTGCCGGATCGGGTGGTCACTTTGACTGCCGTGTATCTGCCTTTCGGCTGCGCATTCTCGGATGCTTGCCATTCCGGATCATCGTAATTGCGTTGCACTTTGAGCAGCTCGGCACGTGTTTTCTTCGGGATTGGTGTTGGCGCGAACGCAGCCCGTTCCAAAGGCTGACCGGTTAACGCAAGCCAAACAATATATTCAATACAGAAGCGTCCCTCTTCACCTGTCTGCGGTGCACGAACAAGCAATGCGCTGTCACCGTTTTTCGGGAAATAGACGTCGATGCGAGCAATATCGGACGCTTTAAATCGATGGGCGTGATAGAGGCTTTGTGCTGCATCCGCGCCTTGCATCGCGGCCGAGCAGAAGGTATAGCGCTTGAACCACAGCCCCGGCGAGACGATTCGCCAAGGTTTCCCCCAGGTTTGCTTCCATTTGGCGATATCCGGATTGGCGGTTCCATAGACGCGAAAATAGCCGTTTGCTTCATTAAAAAGCTCTGTCGATCCGGCAATGCCCGCCTCTTCTACTGCTTCATAAGCAAAAACAGCCGCACGTGCCGCAAGTCCTGCATGCAGCGGCTTAACTGCTGTGCCGACTTGAAAACGAAGCCCGGCACTTTGTGTCGCTGCAATGCCGAGTACTTGCGCGAGCCGAGTATTAGGCAGATGCTTAAGTGCGCCAATTGCTGCTGCGGCCGCGATTGCACCGAATGTTCCGGTTGCGTGCCATCCGTGCAGATAGTGATAGGGATTAACGGATTCGCCAAGACGGGCCATCAACTCGACACCAATGATATAAGCGCGCAGGAACTCATCGCCCATAGTGTCCGCATCAGATACGGCAAGAAGCGCGGACAAAATGGGCGCACTCGGATGTCCGCGTACGCCGGCATGTGTATCGTCATAATCAAGGTAATGTGCTTGAAATCCGTTAAACAAAGCGGCGTTCTGTGCTGTAACCCATATATTGGCACCGATTAAGGTTGCCGGGCCCTGTTCGCGTGCAACATAATCGCGAAGCTTTGCAACGGCTGATTCCTGAACGGCGGCGAGCGACGACGCGATATAATCGGAGAGTCCGGTTCGTGCGGCTGCCAACGCCTGATCATCCTGCAGCGGATTCGAAGATTGAATAAGCTTTACAATTGTTTCCGTTTGATGGTCCATGTTCCGTCCTCCTTGCAAATTAACTGATCTATTCGGAAGATCCGCCTCTTTCAGCGGATCCATCCGCTTCTGAAATAAACGAACGGCTTGATTCGAACTTTTTCGGGTCGAGTAAAGCAGGCGCGCTTTGTTCAGTGGTTTGTTACCTCTGTTTCATTAAGGTTCTGGTCCTTAATTAAGTAACGAGTAGAATAAGCGGAGATTTTCCGGTTATATGTATCATGGAGCTTGTTTCGCCGGTAAATAAGGGTAATTTTTCCGCTTATATGCACCATGGAGCTTGTTTCGCCGGTAAATAAGGGTAATTTTTCCGCTTATATGCACCATGGAGCTTGTTACACCGGTAAATAAGGGTAATTTTTCCGCTTATGCAAAGCAAAACTCTCCATTCTCACGTTTTTCGATTCGATAAGGGGAATTTCTCCGTCTATTTAAGCTATTTTTTCGTTCATTTTCTAATTAAGCGGAATTTTTCCGTCTATTTATCAGATTGGGTGCTTACTTGATCGTACAACCGATCCGTGCGGATTAGGAGTCAACAGCTTATGACCCTATCGTTGTACCGGCAAAGGCGAAACGATAAACTTTCTTTTCTTGTGAAAAAGGCCGGGCATATGTTGGCCCGGCCTTAACTCGTTGCAGATCAGATTGCAGGTGCGGATTCTAATTCTTTGTTCAGGTCGTCCTGCGTGATTTTGATCGGCGTTGATCCATTCTTGCTGAACAGCGCGGTCGGCACGGAAGTTGCGTCGAAGGCAATCGCTTCCTGAGTAATGGTCAGGCTGTACTCTGTGTTGTCTGGCTGCACAGTCAGTCCATAGTTGTCGGTCAGGTAGGTCTTGATTTCACTGTCGTTGAGCGCTTTCCATTCTGCCTGATCCTTGAACAGCTGCAGGATGATCGGGTTGGTTTTCGCCTGATCCTTGTAGTCGAGGAACAGGTGCACCAGGTTGCCCTTGAGCAGGCCGACCTTCGGCTTATCAAACGGCTTGAGAATGAGCTCAAGCTGCTTGTTTTCGATGGCCGGAAGCAGCTCTGTTTCATAGTTTTTCAGATAGTTTGCGCAGTGCGGGCAGGCAAGGTTGGTCATCACAGTCAATTTCAGCGGTGCTTCTTTGGAACCGAAATGAAAGCCTGTATCGGATAGTGTAGGCATGGTGATCCCTCCAATTTGATGTTACTTTTACGCTAACTTAATCTGCGGCGAGGCGCAAGAAATATGCAACGGCTTATACCGGTACTTCTTTGTGCTTGTCAAGTTGCTGCAGGAAACGTCGCGTACGCTCATTTTTTGAATAGCGAAGGACATCGTTCGGTGCCCCTTGTTCGATAATTTTGCCATCCGCCATGAACACGACCTTGTCGGCGACTTCACGTGCAAATTCGATTTCGTGGGTGACAACAATCATGGTCATCTTTTTTTCCGCAAGGTTGCGGAGAACACGTAATACACTGTCGACCAGTTCGGGATCGAGCGCGGAGGTCGGTTCGTCGAGCAGGATCGCTTTCGGATTCACCGCGAGCGCGCGGGCGATACTGACGCGCTGCTGCTGACCGCCGGACAACGTGACGGGATATTGGTCACGCTGATCTTCGAGATTGACCTGTTTGAGAAATTCCAATCCGAGACGCTCTGCCTCACTTTTCTTCATGTTCTTGGCGAGGATCAGTGCGGCGGTCACATTTTGCAGTGCGGTCTTATTACGGAACAGGTTGTAGTGCTGAAACACCATGGCCGTCTGTTGGCGCAATGCGACGACCTCTTTTTTTCCATAATGTTCCGCACCCAGACTTGCTTCGCCGATTTTGATTTCACCTTGATCCGGCTGTTCGAGCAGGTTCAGACAGCGCAGCAAGGTTGATTTTCCGGAACCGGACGGGCCGATAATCGCGACAACTTCACCTTCGTCGACCGTGAAATCGATACCGTCCAACACGACGTTGTCTTTAAATTTTTTGTGCAGATTGTGTACGTTAATCATGCTCATTTTATGCCCTCCTCAATGGTTTCCCAAGCCATTTTTCCAAATAGCTCTGCAGCCAGGAATAGATGATCACAAGCATCCAATAGGTGAGGCCGATTGCCAGGTAGGTCTCGAAAAATTTCAACGAGGCTGAAGCGATCATTTTCCCTTCGGCGAACAGCTCGGTAACGCCGAGTGTGAACGCGAGCGAGGTCTGCTTAATCAGCGATACAAAGGTGTTACCGGTGCCGGGTAAAGCATTGAGCGCTGCCTGGGGCAAGACGATATGGGTGAAAATCTTGAATCTGCTGATGCCGACGGCGAGCCCCGCCTCGAGTTGCCCTTCATCCACGGAATCGAGTCCGGCGCGAAAGATTTCCGCAAGAAAAGATGCTTCCTTTAAGCTCAAGCCGATAATGGCCGCGACCATTGCGTTCAACCCGGACAATGATGGAAAGAGCTGCGGCAGGCCGTAATAGATGATGAAAAGCAGGACCAGTGTCGGCATCGCCCGAAACAGTGAGATATAGACAATAGCAAGCTGCTTGACGCCGGGCAGATTGGATTGACGTGCAAGCGCAATGACCAGTCCGAGCAGGCAGGCGAAGATCATCGATATCACAGCAAGCAGCAAGGTGATGGGTATATAGTTGAAAATCAATGGAAAAACACGAAGCATATAGCCAAAGTCGAAATTCATGATGTCTTTGTCTTCCTTTCTGTCTGAATGGACCGAATGTGCGCGAGGTGCTCGCCAAAATGCATTGCAGTACCTTCTTCAATGCATGCCGCATTAAAGGCGTCGATGAGCCGTCCCCATGATATACCGCCGAGGTCCATTTTACTTCTCAACAGTAATATCTTCATCGAAGTACTTTTCCGAAATTTTCTTGAGTGTGCCGTCTTCCTGCATTTTTTTCAGTTCCTTATCGAAAGCCTTCTGCAACTTTTTGCCTTTGGCATTCTTAAGGAATGGAAAGGCAACTTTATCTTCCGCTGCCGCTCCGTCAATAATTTTTAACGGCAGTTTGTTTTTTTCAATGGTTGCCTTCAGGATCGGGCGTGTGTTGACGAAACCGGCAACCTGATTTTTCACGGCGTCACTGATTGCTCCGTCGCGTGTTTCATAGGTCTTGATTTTAATTTTGGAATCGTAGGCTTGCAGGCTCTTCACGTTGTTTGATCCGAGGACACCCGCAACCGTTTTGCCTTCCAAGTCTTTCAAACTCTTAATCTGTGTATTTGCTTTATTCGTTGCAACCTGTGTCGCGTAATAACTATATGGCGTTGAAAATGCATATTTTTCCGCGCGTTCCGGTGTAACTGCTACTGCATTGGCAATCGAATCAATTTTACTGCCGTCCAATTGGCCGATCAAGCCTGCAAAGTCAACGGTCACCCATTTGACTTTGTAATTCAAACGCTTCGCAATCGTCTCGGCCACTTCAACATCAAAACCAACGAGGTTATCGCCGTCTTTATAGCTGTTTGGGTAGCTTTGTCCGGTTGTTCCGAGTGTGATGGTTTTATTGCCGGATCCTGTGCTTTGCCCGTTGCCGCAAGCAGCAATAGGAAGCAGTAAGAGAATAGATAGTGTGAGTGCAACTAATTTCTTCATAAGTAAAAAATTCCCCTTTTTCCGTTCATGTCGATTTAATGTTGTGTGGACACAGTCAGCGGGTTCGTTTTTCTCCACTGTTCATAGAGCTGCTGATCAAGCACCTTCAGAAAATAAATGGTGATGTGCCCTTTTTTCAAATCAGCCGTACCGACCTTAACGAAGCCGAGCGATTCGTACATCGAGGCAAGCCAAGGATGGCTGTCGGCCGTGCCGAGCGTCACGGCGGGCAGATGCAGCTGCTGAATGAGTACTGTTTCCTCAACCCAGTGAAGCAGGTTCTTGCCCAAGCCGGAGTTCTTCTTTGACGGTGCGGTGGCGAACCAGCCGATATGCGGCAATCCGTATGGGCCGGGATTCGGTCCCCACGGAAAACGAAGAGACAGACTGGAGACAAGTTCGCCCTCCTCCTCGATGACGTAGACCGCATTGCCGCGCAAGTGGCGAACAATTTGCTCGCGATCTGCGGTGGCTGCTGCAAAATGGATGCCGAGCTCGCGAATCGATGCATAGGCGGAATGAATGAGCCGATAGTATGCGTCCGTGTCGGCGAGCGTCGCTTTTCGGTAAATATAGGTCATGCTTGTCGCTCCTTTATTGCTGAACCGGCCGACCGAGTACGGTGTCGGCACGCTGCAGGACGCGGTTGATTGCCGTCTGCGTACTGCCGAGATAGTGTGCCGGGTCGAGCCAGTGATCAATTTCTTCTTTACTGAAACGTGAACGAATCTCCGCTTCCTCCCACAGAACATCCTCAAACGGACGTTCCTGTTCAAAGGCGGTCATCGCGCAGGTGTAGACAAGGTGATGCGCGGTTTGTTTGCCAACCTCCTTGCCCAGCTCGAACATTACTTTTTCCGATAAAATCAAGCCATGCTGCAGCTTGAGATTTTTCAGCATGTTATCCTTACGCACCGTCAAGCCTTTCAGAATCCCCTGAGCCAGCTGCAGCTGAGCGGAGAGGTAGATATTCAATTCAGGCAGTGCAATCCATTCGGCGCGCCAGCTCATCGCGTCGCGCTCATGCTCCATGGTCAGTGATTGATGAATCAGCGCGGCTGCATGCAACACTGGCTGTGTCAGACTGGCCAGTCCCTCGCATGAGCTCGGGTTGCGCTTATGCGGCATAGTCGACGAGCCGACCTTGCCGGCTGTGAACGGTTCTTCAATTTCGTCGATTTCTGTATGCATCAGCAAGTAAAATTCATTGCCGATTTTACCCAGAGTACCGCTGATCAGTGCGACCACAGAGGCATACTCAGAAAAACGGTCACGCGAGGACTGCCAGCAAATGTTCGGCACGTTCAAGTCAAGCTTTTCTAATGCTAATTTCTCAATTTCCGGCCCTTTGCCGTCGAACGATGCATAGGTGCCAACTGCGCCGCTGATGTTTCCGGTCAGGACGCGTGCTTTGATTTCCTTGAGCCGATCGAGATGACGCAGTAATTCGTCGAGCCAGATGGCGCATTTAAAGCCGAAGGTAATCGGCAGCGCCTGAACGCCGTGCGTGCGCCCAGTCATGAGCGTATTCCGATACTTCTCGGCGAGGCCGCGAAGCAGGAGAGCAACAGCCTTGGTGTCGCGTTCGACAATAGTGAACGCTTCCTTCAGCTGCAGAACAGTGCCGGTGTCAACGATGTCCTGGGTTGTTGCGCCATAGTGAACGAATTCACCGTAGTCGCCGCTTTGATGCTGCAGCGCTTCAATCGTCGGCATGAGCGTATGCTGCAGTTCGGCGACTCGTGCTGCGATCGCATCGAGATCGTAATGATCCGCGTCGGCATGTGCCTCGATTGCTTTCGCCGCTTTCTCCGGAATTAAACCAACCTCGCCCTCAGCGTATGCAAGCGCGGCTTCAACGTCAAGATGCTTTTGAAAGCGATTTTTTTCTTCCCATACTTGGCGCATCTCCGTAGTGCCGAAGCTGCCGCCGACCATTCGATTATCAATGATGTGTGCTCCCATTGCTACCCTCTCCTCTCACACCGACGCCGTTAGTTTTTTCAATGCCTCAATGGCAAGTGATTCAAAATAGCGCGATGTCGGATAGATGGCGTGATCATCGGCTCGGAATTTCGGATGGTGCAAGGCATAGGGACCGCCGCTGCCGACCATGACAAAAGCGCCGATCAAGCTTTCTTGATAAAAGGCAAAATCTTCACCGATGGAGGTCGGTTCGAGAAGCTTTGGTGTTAAGCCTTCTTTGCCTGCAACATCCAGTGCAAAATCAGTCCATTCCGGATCATTTTCAACGGACGGCGGGCCAGGGAACCATTTGAGTTCGATCTCTGATTCGAAGGTTTCCGCGATTCCGTTAAGGATCGTCCGAAATCGTTCGGGAATATAAGCGCGTACGTCTTTGCTGAATGTACGCACGGTGCCTTCAACAAATGCGGAGGCCGGGATGACATTCCATGTATTGCCGGCGTGTACCTGAGTGATACTGACGACCGCGTTTTCCGTGGATGCGATGTTGCGGCTGACAATGGATTGAAACACATTGATGACTTGTGCGAGAATGACGATCGGATCCTTGCCTTCATATGGGCGGGCAGCGTGTGCTCCCTTCGCGTTAATATGGATTTCGAAACGATCGACACCGGCTGTCAGTGCATGATGGCGCGAACCGATTTCGCCAACCTTTAATGTCGGATCGTTATGCAAGCCGAAAATCACCTTGACGTCATCGAGCACACCGGTTTTCACAACTGACTCCGCACCATGTCCGGATTCTTCACCCGGCTGGAAGATCAGACGAACGGTTCCTTTGAGCTGATCTTCGTGATCCTTCAGTAAATATGCTGTACCAAGCAGCGTTGAAGTATGGAAGTCATGGCCACAGGCATGCATCACCCCGTCGTTTTCCGAAGTGAAGGCGACGCCGGATTGCTCATGAATCGGCAATGCGTCGATGTCCGAACGGAGAGCAATCACCGGTCCGTCTTCTTTTCCGGATACTTCTGCAACCACACCGGTTTTCAGTGGAAGATTGAGTATCTTGATGTTCTTTTCTTCCAATGCAGCTTTAATTTTCTTCGTTGTTTCAACTTCTTCAAAGGACAGCTCAGGATGGCGATGCAGGTCATGTCTGAATGCGATCAATTGCTGTTCCAATAATTGTGTTTCCGAGGTCTGACTCATTATTTAACGATCCTTTCCTTTTGAGAGATTGCAAGTCTTTCAGATTTACTGCTGTGCTTTCGTCACATCAATGCCGAAATATTTATCGGACAGTTTGGCAAGCGTTCCGTCCTCTTTCAATTTCTTGAGCTGCTGGTTAAACTTTTTCAACAGTGCTTGTTCTTTCTTCGATTTCTTTGAGAACGGGAAGCTGATGTGTGTATGAGCAAGCGGCTGGTCAATCACACGCAGTGACAGATTGCTTTTCTTGATCGTTGCTTGAAGAATGGATGCTGCCTGAACATAGCCTGCGACCTGACCTTTGAGTGTATCGGTTTGCGGCCCTTCTCTTGTGTCATAGATCCTCACTTTGATATTCAGCTTATTTTTTTTAATGTAGTCATTTAAAATGTCCACTTTATTTGAACCTGAGACACCACCGACTGTTTTGCCTTCAAGGTCTTTAAGCGATTGAATTTTGCTGTCTTTCTTGACGGCAATGGCGGTTGTTGTGTAGGTGTACGGCGTTGTAAAATCATATTGCTTCGCTCGTTCCGGAGTCACTTCAAATGCGTTGGCGACCGTGTCAATTTTACCGCTGCCGAGTTGACCAAGCACACCGTCGAACGCTGTCAGATGCCATTCCACTTTATAGCCGAGCTTTTTCGCAATCGTCTCCAGCACTTCAACATCGTAGCCGGTCAGTTTCCCATTGTCATCCTTGTATGCGTTCGGATAGCTCTGTCCGGTCGCACCAACGCGCAATATTTTTTCTTGTGATTCTGCCTTACCGCTGCTTTGTCCGCAGCCGGCCACGCTCAGTAGTAAAAGTGCGGCTAATGCTCCTGCAAGCCATTTTTTCATCGTGTAATGTCACCCCTGATTTTTAATTAGTTTTGTTTGATCCGTTCAACGGCCGCCCGCAATCTCGATTGCGGTACAACCAGACTGACTCGAAAATAGGATTCGCCGGAAGGGCCGTATGATGTTCCGGGAACAACAGCAATTCCTAAGTTATCTAATAGTCTTTCTGAGTATTGAACTGCAGAAAAGCCTTGAGGAACCCTGACCCATAGGAAAAACGTTCCTTTTGCCGGATACACGTGGTAACCGAGCGTGGCTAATTCTTCGATTAAGTAATCACGGCGTGATTGGTAAAGCGCGCGCAGCTGGGCACGTTGATGTTCCTGAGTGCCCAGGGCGAATGCCGCGGCATCCTGTACGGCCCCGAACACGCCACCGACGTTGTTCACCAAATAGTGATTCAAATGCTTAATCAGTGACGCGTTGCCTGCCGCGAAGGCAACCCGCCAACTCGCCATATTGAATGTTTTCGAAAATGTATAGATTTCAATGCCTGCGTCCTTTGCCCCCGGCGTCTGCAGAAAGCTGCGCGGCGCTTCTTCCTCGAATCCGATGTCACCGTATGCGAAATCGTGGACAACGGCAATGTTATTCTGTTTTGCATAATCAACGGTTTTTTCGAAAAAGGCCGCGTTTGCCGAAGCTCCGGTCGGATTGTTCGGGTAATTAAGAAACAATAGCTTTGCCTTTTCGCTCACGTCTTGTGGGACATGCGTGTAATCGGGCAGAAAATCATTTTCCTCAAGCAGCGGCAGAGAAGCCGCATGCGCTCCCGCCATTGTGACACCGATCTCATAGCCTCCGAATGCCGGATCGGGAACAAGTGCTGTGTCGCCCGGATTGAGCAATGCCAGCGAGACCGCCGTCAATGCGACAATTGATCCGTTAAATATGGCGATTTCGCTGTCCGGATCGAGATCGACTTGATAGTTTTTTTTATAAAAATCCGCGATCGCCTGCTTCAGCTTCTGTTTGCCTCCGTAGGGCGGATATCCTTGATTGGCCGTTTCTTTCGACGCTTGATGAAGGTTGCTCACGATTTCCGGAAAGGTCGGCTGATCGGGATTCCCGCGGCCGAGATTGATGACATCGAGGCCTTTTTCCTTCAGCGCCTTGATCTTTTTGGCTTGCTGGGCGAAAAATTTCGGTTTAAGTGCCTGCAACCGCTCTGATGCTGCAAATTCAGTCATGAGTCGTTTCCACCTTTTCTGCGTGCTGCTGCGCGCGTGCCTCAAGTTTTTCAATCGCCGTCCGGACGCGCTCTGCTGTCACGTCAAAGGGCAGCTCGTGAATCCGCGAGTCCGAATCGGTCATGTGATGGGCAAGGATGCTCAGCTGCTGCTCGTTGCCGAGTGAAAGTCCGACCTGAGCTAGCTTCGTCGGCAGGCCGAGATCCTGATACAGATCAAGGACTTGTTTTTGTTCCGCCAGCTTGCTTTCGAGTTCGAGCTGAAGCAGGATTCCATAGGCAACCAAGGTGCCATGTGGTGCGACTGCTTCGAGTCCGAGAAAGGTCGAGGCGTTAAAAAACGCATGTGCGCCGACGCTTCGGCCATGTGCTTCGGCTAATCCGCCGACGAGTCCGGCAGCGATGAAAATGGTGTCGATGACTCTTTGAAGCGCAAGGCTTGCAGTTTTTTCTTTCACAGCGTCAAGCGCCTGCCTTCCGTTTTCAAAAACAGTATCGCGACAGGTTTTGGCGTAATTAAAGCTCAGTTGGAGCGGCAGGCTCCGTTCTTCCTGCGGAATTTTGCTCAGACGGACGCGTGCTTCATACCATTTGGCGAGCGTGTCACCAAGGCCGGACCGAAACGCCTCAATTGGTGCCTCGGCGATGATTCTTGGCTCGACAAGCACAACGTCGTTTGATTTCCGATGTCTCAGCGTTCCGAGCCGACTGCCGTCTTCTTTATAGACGATGCTGATCGGTGTAAAGCTGGCACAGTTCGAGGCAAGTGTCGGCAGCAGCACGCATGGAATGGACTGCTGCGCGGATACCGCTTTGACGGTATCGAGAATTTTCCCACCGCCGACACCAATGATGACATCACTCGAATGCTGAATGCTTAATTGCTTAATGCGTTCCATTTCGCTTTCCGAGCATTCGCCTTGATGCACAGCTTCAGCAACGTTGGTAAGCTGATCCAGCGGGAGATAAGGCTTAGCTGCCTCCCATGATCGATGTCCGTGAACCAGTAAGACGTTATGCCACCGCCTGTCATTCAGAATTTCGGGCAGCTGTTCAAACGCGCCGGGTTCATTGCAATAATACTCAGGCCCGAATCTTTGAACCACATGTTCACTCATCTTGTTCCTCCCTCTTTTCCATTATTCCAATTTCTTAAAGGGAGATTTATTGCTCCTGTTTCAATTAAAAAAGCTACTTTCCGCGATAAGAAAGTAACTTTTACTGAGCGTAATCGTTGACTCTTATCTTCCAGTACCGCCGGAGCAGTCTGCTAGATTTAACACCATACACTTAGGTGCTGGTTGTCGGACTTCATCGGGCTAGTTCCCTCCGTCGCTCTCGATAAGAAATGGAATTGTTCTGTTAGTATATGGCCTAATCCCCAGTTTGTCAATATGATTTATTTAAATTAAGCAGCATTCCCGATTTTTTCATAATTGAGATGCTTGAGTTTGTGCATTGGGAGTGGGGGGCGTGCATTGATTGGGGTTTTTCGTGCATTGAACCATGATTATCGTGCATTGGATCACTGGTTTCGGGCATGGGGGGGCGATCCTGAGCCCGGTTCGTGCGTTGGCATCGTATTTTCATGCATTGGACTTGGGTTTTCGCGCATTGGACTCGGGTTTTCGTGCATTGGACTCGGGTTTTCGCGCATTGAACCATGATTATCGTGCATTGGATCACTGGTTTCGGGCATGGGGGGATCCTGAGCCCGGTTCGTGCATTGGCATCG
>Ga0334901_1001201_pt1 | contig 28735 bp, 23 predicted proteins | sample GraSluR3_MG_3_FD_207216 | JGI IMG/M metagenome (GOLD analysis project Ga0334901, IMG submission 207216) | Sludge microbial communities from methane-producing bioreactor in Wageningen University, Netherlands - Granular Sludge_15_08-R3 | ecosystem: Engineered > Bioreactor > Anaerobic >... | reverse complement strand
CTCGGCCTCCAGCGGGCCCGGCGCCTGTTCCCTCATGGGAGCCGCCTGATCGGGAACATCGGCGGGCCCAACGTTCGCCGTGTCGAGCCGCTCGTTCGACGGGCTGGGCAGGTTGGGAAGATCGCTCCAGATGTCGAACGCCTGAGGGGGCGTCATGCCCCTCCCGAAATTCGAACGCACCCCGAACGTGCCCTCCCGCTGATAGTCGCGCGGAACCGATTGGATCGGCCACCCGATGGGACGGTCGCCGAACATCGTTCGGCTCCTCGACCGTGGGACGGGCCGCGGCTGGGCCAACGTCTGCTCGGCATAGACCAGGGCAAAAGCCGCGACGAACGTGACCAGCCGGTGGATACGCATGGCAAGCCTCCCAAAACGGAACCTCTTCCCAAGAAGTCTTATCGTCGGGGACGGCCGACAAAACCTCGACCAAAATACTAGGGCGAGCGCCAGGATGGGTCAACGATCCACACGGTCTTCCCAGGCCAAGCAACTCCCCTGATTGTCTTATCTTGCCCCCTCTTGCCAGGCCGAAATCGTTGACCTCCCGGGCCCTGCCGACGATAATCCCTCGGGGCATGAAAGGAGCGACCGATGAGTCGAAGGCTTCTGTTTGGCTTCTGCGCGGCGTGGTTCGCGGGAGTGGGTGCTCTGGCTGCCGGGGAATCGGGCCCCGAGGAAAAGCCGCTGAGTTATTGGGTCGACCGTCTCGGGCACGTCGACCGTCAGGTGCGGCTCGCGGCGGTCGAAGCGATCGGAAAACGACCCGGCGACGCCGCGAAGGCCGTGCCCGCCCTGGTCGACACCCTGGACGACGACGATGCCGACGTATCGGTTGCCGCGGTCCGAGCGCTCGGGGCCATGGGGCCGGTCGGCAAGCCGGCCCTTTCGCAAGCGATCGAAGCGATGAAACGCCGCGACTTTGCGTCCACCCAGCGACCGGCCTGGTATGAGATCGGCGTGGCTTTGGGGGCGTTCGGTACCGAGGCCCTGCCCGAACTGGTCGCCGCCTTGAATCACGAAAACCCGCAGGTCTGCCTGGGGGCGACGGCGGCACTGCACGAGATCGGCCCTCAGGCCGGGCCGGCCGTGCCCCCGCTGATCGAACTGCTCGAGAGAGACGACCCCACCACCCGTCGGGGTGCGATGCACGCTTTCATCGGGATCGGTCCCGCGGCCGCGGAGGCTGTGCCGGCCTTGATCGACGCGCTTCATCACGACGATTTCCACATGCAGTATTGGTCGTGCCGGGCTCTGGCTCAGATCGGGCCGGGCGCCAAGGCGGCGGTTCCCACGCTCATCGAGCGGCTCGAGAACGGATTGCCCTCGGTGCGTCGTCATGCGGCCTCGGCGCTCGGGGGGATCGGGCCGGAGATCGGCCAGCCAGGGATCGCCGCGCTGGCCGCGGCGTTGGGCGACCGTCTCGAGCCGGTTCGGGAAGACGCGGCGGTCGCGCTAGGGCGGTTGGGGCCCGCGGCCCAGGCCGCGGCTCCCGCGCTGCGCAACGCGCTCGCCCGTCGCACGATTGCCGCCCGCGTGGCCGCGGCCCGGTCGTTGTGGCGGATCACCGGCGACGCCGAAGCGGCCGTGGCCGCCATCGCCGACGAGTTGGACGACCCGACCTGGGCCATCGACGCCGCCGAAGCGCTGGGCCAGATGGGCCCGGCGGCCAGGTCGGCCCTCCCCGTGCTGACCGAGTTGAGCAAGTCGGAGACGGTCGAACTCGATCTGCGCGAGGCCGCGGCCGAGGCGATCGAGAAGATCGATCCGGCCCGCGTCGAAGCTCAACCGTGACCACCGGGGTGGGCCAGGCGCAGCGCCGGCCCACCACGATCCTTGGCGCGCCGGCGCCGCGATGGGCGCGGCCCACGGCTTACGCCTCGGGCAAGAGATCCTCGGGCGCGGCGTCGCTGTCGGGGTCGAACCAGGCCGGGTCGAAGTCGACGCGCCTGCCCAGCCTGGCCGCGATGTTCGTGGTCAAGGCGATGACCGCGTCGCCCAGAGCCACCTTGGGATAGCACCGGGGGTGGATGTCGGGGTCCGAGTCGTCGGGGTTCTTGCGGATGCACCAGGCCCAGTGTTCGAGCTGCTCGGTATAGCCCCGGGTCGCCTCGAGCAGGGCGTGCTGGCCGATGGCGGCCGACCGGGGATCGCCGTCGTCGTGCGTTTCGAGCCGCGGGCCCGTCGAGGTTTCGACGACCCTGGTCTTGCTGGCGGTGTCGGCCGACTTGTAGAGCAGCACCTCCTCTTCCCGATCGAGGATGAGCGTGCCCTCGGTGCCGAACACCGTCTCGCCGTACCCGCCCCAGCCGTTCCCGTTGATCGAGGCGTAGGCCACGGTCACGGTCTTCATGCGCCGGTAGTCGTCGCCGGGATCGTACTGCGGCGCGGGGAACTCGAAGAGGCAGTAGACGTGGTCGTCGACGTCGCGGTCGACGGGGAACAGGGGCCGGTTCGCCATGGCGGCAACGTTCAGGGGATGCTGTTTCTTGTTTCCCTCGAACATCGAGGCGACGAAGATGCTCGAGGCGTCGAGTTGGTGGCTTCCCAGCTCGGCCATGAGTCCGCCGCCGGTTCGGTTCCAGAGTCGCCACCGGATCAGCTCTTCGATGGCGGGGCGGTCGTAAACGCCTTCGATCTTCGCGTTCTCGTAGCCGAACCCCTCGACCGGCTTGCCGGCGATGGTCTCGTCGGCGATCTGGGCGATCTTCTGGGCCACCCTGGCCTGCCAGAGCGCGACCTCGTCGGGGTCGGCCTTGTCGTTCTTTTGCAGCCCCTCGAGCTTGCGCTGCCAGGCGGCGAGTTCCCTTTCGAGCCGGCCGGCCAGCGCGTCGCCCGGCTTGGCCTGCTTGGGCATGGGCTGCTGCCAACTGTCGCTGCCCGGCAGGTTGCCGCGGTGCCACTGGGCGCGGATGTAGTGCAGATCGCCCAGGACGCCCTTTTGAATGGCCTGGACCGCGTTGTCATAGAGGATGCTGTAGTGTCGCTGGTGCCCGGTGGCCAGATGCTTGCCGAACTCCTTGGCCGCGCGGGCCATTTGTTTGCACTGGCCGATCGTGTGCGCCATGAGCTTTTCGGTCAGCACGTGCATGCCGGCCTTCATGGCGGCGAGGGCGGCCGGGGCGTGCAGGTGCAGCGGCAGGGCGATGATGACCCCGTCGAGGTCCTTCTCGTTCGCGATCAGGTCTTCGTAGGGGCCGTACACGCGGACGTGCTTTCGGGCCTCGTCCTCGGTCTTCCATCCGTACTTCGCCAGCAGCCCGCATCGGACCGCCCGGGCGGCGTCGCTGTACCAGTCGCCGTGGAAGGCCCGGTGCACGCTGTAAGGACGGATGTCGGCAATCGCCTCGACCCGGAGGAAGTCGGGGTTGATCGCGCCGATGAGCACGCAGCCCTCGTCGCCCGTGCCGATCACACCGACGCGGATCGGATCGATCGACTTGTCGTAGCCGAAGTAGTAGGGTCCCAGCCCGCGACCCGAGGCCAGCCCCTGCCGGATGCTGTCGTTGAGAAAGTCGCGTCGAACCGCCGCGCTGCCGATGGCGGCGGCGAAATTCTCCCGTCCGATTGCCTTTTCTTCCGGGGTTAAGTCCATCGTCTAGGGCCTCTTGAGTATCTTCTGTCGTGACGGCTTGTGGGGGGGATCTCGCGAAGTTCGCCTCAGGCGTACCGGCCCGGGTCGGGCTTGACGCCTTCGGGGGTCGCGTCGTCGAGCGGGTCGAACCACTCCTTCTCGAAGTCGATGCTGCGCCCTTCCCGGGCGGCCATGTTGGTCGTCAGGGCGATGACCGCGTCGCCCAGGGCCACCTTGGGGTGGCAGCGAGGACGAATGTCGGGATCGGAGTTGTCGGGGTTGCGGCGGATGCACCAGGCCCAGTGCTCCAACTGCTCGGTGTATCCCCGGCTGACCTCGCGGGGCCCCGACGTATCGGCGGCCGCTTGCTGCGGGCCGCTGGCCTGGGTGTCCATGGTGGGCCCGGCCCCGCCGCCCGCCTTGACCGTGCTGGCCCCCGCCTCCAGGTAGAGCTTCGACTCCTGTTCGCGGGCCAGGATCAACGTGCCCTTGGTTCCGAAGACCACCTCGCCGTAGCCGCCGAACCCGTTGCCGTTGATCGAGGCGTACTGCACGCCGATTCTCTTGCGGCTGCCCTCGGGATCCTTGGGGTCGGGGTTGTAGCCCGGCGCCGGAAACTCGAACATGCAGGCCACGTGGTCTTCGACGTCGCGGTCCTGCTCGAAGACCGGCCGGTTGGCGATCGCCGACACGTTGAGCGGATACCGCTTTTCGCCGTGAACCGCCGAGATGAAGATGCTGGCCGCGTCGAGCTGGTGGCTTCCCAACTCGGCCATCAACCCGGCGCCGGTGCGGTCCCACAGCCGCCAGCGGATCAGCTCCTCGATGGCGGGGCGGTCGTACACCAGCTTGCCCTCGGCGTCTTTGTACTGCTTCGGCTCGTAGCCGTGCTCGTGGGCCGTCTTCGAGAGAACCGCGTCGGCAAGCTGGGCCTTGACCTGCTCGACCCGCCGCCGCCAAAGGTCGATCTCGCGGCCTTGGGCATTGTTGAGGGCGCGGGTCCAGCTTTCGAGCTGCTTCTTGAGGTTCTGCGCCAGGGGGTCTTTCGGCTTGGCCTCGGGAGGAAGCGGCTGCTGCCAACTGTCGCGGCCGGGCAGGTTGCCGCGGTGCCACTGGGCGCGGATGTAGTGCAAATCGCCGAGGATGCCCCGCCTGATCGTGTCCATGGCCTCGGCGTAGAGGATGTTGTAGTGCCGCTGGTGCCCCGTCGCCAGGTGCTTGCGCGTCTGGTCGGCGACGCGGGCCATCTCCTTGCACGCGTGCACGGTCTGGCCCATGAGCTTTTCGGTCAGCACGTGCAACCCCGCCCGCATGGCGGCGATGGCCGCCGGGGCGTGCAGGTGCAGCGGCAGGGCGATGATGATCCCGTCGAGGTTCTTTTCGTGCGCGAGCAGCTCTTCGTAGGGGCCGTAGACGCGGACGTGCTTTCGGGCCTCGTCTTCGGTCTTCCAGCCGTACTTGGCCATCAGGCCGCAGCGAACCTTCAGGGCCGCGTCGCTGTAGTAGTCGCCGTGGAAGGCGCGGTGGATGCTGTAAGGGCGGATGTCGGCGATCGCCTCGACCTGGACGTAGTCGGGGTTGACGGCGCCGATCAGCACGCTGCCTTCGTCGCCGGTGCCGAGCACGCCGACCCGGACCGGCTTCTCGAGCGAGGCGTCGTACCCGAAGTAGAACGCTCCCACGCCGCCGCCGGCGACCACGCCGGCCGCCACCCCGCCCTTGAGGAAGTCGCGCCGCGACAGGTCGTCCGACGCGCGCGCCGCTGGTTTCTCGGGAGTCCGATGCATGCTTGATCGATTCCTGTTGGTTTAGTTCTTCTCTGCGGTCTCGGGTTCCTCTCCGCCTCCGAAGCGGCGAAGGACCGGTTGCCCCAGCCATCGGTAGAGGAAGAAATCGAGGCCGCCCCATCGCCCCACGGCCGTCGTGGCCAGGAACAACAGCGCGACGAGCTCGACGAAATTCTTGTCGACCACCAGCGCGTGGCCCACGACCTCGGGGGCGGGCGGATAGATCGTCGGCCAGGGAGGCTGCGTCAAGAGCACGAACACCAGGAACGCCGCGCCGCCCAACGCCGCCAGGCGCGTGCACAAGCCCACCAGCAGGCACGCCCCGATCGCCGTCAACCCCCAGGTCACGGCAAAATCGAGCAACTCCGTCCGGGTCGACACGAACGGCAGCGGCACGGGCAAGGCCTCGGTCTCGCTCACCGCGGCGCGGATCGGCCCTCGGGCCTTCTGGTCGTCGGCCAACACGTTCCAGAGGGCCAGCCTCAGGTCTTCGCCCATGCCGTCGAGCTCCGAGAGCCAGCCGTTCACCTCGTAGCGCAGCTTCTGCTGCTCGTCCCAGACCCGTTTCTTCTCGTGGGCGGCGCCGTTCGTGCCGGCCGCCTTGCGCGCCTCGAGCCGCTCGAGGGCGCCGAAATAGCCCTCAATGTCCTCGCGGTTCTCCGTCAGGTACGACTCGAGCGACGCGAGGTAGCGGTCGAGCAGCTCCCGAGCCTCGGTTTCCTGCTCCGGGCCCAGCTTGTACTCGGCGATCGCGTTCTCGGTGAGCTTCGTCCACGCATTCGCGTAGGCCTCGCTCGTGACGCCCTGGTCGGTCTCCTGGAGATTCAGACGCGTGCGCCCGTCGAGGTCGGGCACCATGGCATAAAACAGCGGGGCGGCCGGCCCCTTCGCCTGGGTCAGGAAGGGCCGCGCCGAAAATGCGTCGGCGTTCTCGATCTTCCACACCCCCTCGTAGAGGAAGTGCCAGCCGATGGTCATTCGCAGGATCACCAGCATCAACGCGGCGACCATGCTGATCTGTATTCCCTTGCTTTTCAGGGGAACCTCCTTTCGCAATCTTCTCGGTACGGCGTCGAAAGGATCCGCGACAACGCGCGGGTGGGGCGATCCCGATGGAGCCTGAACGGGGGGCTCACGAAGCCGATCGCAACGAACCGGAGGGAGGGGGACACGGGTTGAAGCCGGGAAGCCCCTTCGAACGCTTCGATTGAATTGTAATCGCTTTCGCTCCGTCAAACCACTATGGGTCGCGGGATTTCACATACCTCCCCAGCATCAAAAGCCCCCACCTTTCGTTCTGAATTCGGGTGCTACTACCCCCCATTATCGTGGTGCGACAAGATGCACACAGTCGTCGATCGCCGTGACGATCGACCAACGGCTTGCGGCCGGCGCTTGCGCGTGCCCGTCGACGACAGCTCCCATGGTCGGCGAAGGGCCGGCAAAGAACGAGCCGCCGGGCGAAACCCGGCGGCTCGGCTGAAGTCAAGCGAATTGTCGGGCAACGGAGTGCCCGGCGTGCCCACATTCTCGACCGCGGCACCCTGCGGCCGCTACCGGGCGCCGGCAGGAGGCCGGCCTACGGCATGGCGGCACTGACCAGAGGGGTCGAGGAAATGTGGGCCACTGGCTTTGCCAGTGCCCTGGGCGAGTGGGCGCTGCGTCGTCGCGATGGCGGCCCCGCGGCATCGTACACGGCGGAGAGGACGTTCAATGGCCGGAGCCTGAGAAACGGCACTGACCGAGCCAGTGGCACACCTCGACAGCCCCTTACCGCTTTGGCGGCTCGGGCAGTCCGCGGCATGGCGACGGACGATCACTGTTTGCCCAATCTGCCAATATCCGTCATGGCTTGTTTTCTTCGGCGGCCCGTTTTCTTCGGCCGGCGTAATTGACGTTAAGAGCGGGAGACGGGATTCGAACCCGCGACGTCCAGCTTGGGAAGCTAGCACTCTACCTCTGAGTTACTCCCGCTGAGGGGTCACACAACCCTTTTTTGCAGGTCGGTCGTGGCGAAGCTGCAGCCCTGTCGGCCACTAGCCTAAGCGTGGTGACGGGACAAAACCCGTTCCCCGAAAGTGCGTACCCCGATGATACCGCACCAAATCGGTGCCAGCAATAGCGACGCTGGCCGACATGGAGGGGTATGCCGTGGCGGCTTCTCGGGTCCTGGTGAAGGGGACTGTCGAGTCGACGACCACCGCCACGCAGGGGGTCATCTCGGTGAAGAGGCTCCGTGCCCGGTCTGTGGCAAGGTGTGCCCACCGACGAGGAAATCGAGGCCCGTGGCCGTGACAACGACGCGCGCATGGACTAATTGACGGAGCGCTGTCGTACGAACAGCGCGTAAGCATCGACGAACGTCTTTTTACGCCCCCTTGCGCGCGACGACGACCGAACTCATGTCGTCCGTCTTGACGGCCCACTCGGGGTCGCGGAACCCGGCGGCTTCGAGATCCTCGGCATACTCGTCGAACGTGAACGTCCCGCCCGAGTCGGTGTTCACCAGCATGTTGATGGCGAACAGGGCCCCGGCCACGGGCCGGGTGCGGCAGGGCTCCATCATGAGGTCGCGCACGGCGATCCGCCCGCCGGGGACCAGCGCCGCGTGGACCTTGGCGAATAACGCGCGACTGTGGCGGCGCGAGTGCTGATGGCAAATCGCACTGACCCAGGCGAAATCGGCCCCCGCGGGCAGGGCGTCGGTGTAGAAATCGCCCGCGACGAAGTCGACGCGGTCGTCCAGATCGGTCTGGGCGAAGCGCTGCCGTGCCTGGGCCACGGCGTCGGGCAGATCGAACAGCGTGGCCCGAGCCCCGGCGACCGCCCGCAGAAAAGCCATAGTCCACGTGCCCGACGCCCCCCCCACGTCCAGGAGATGCTTGAAGCGGGGTGGGCCCAGCCGGGCCACGAGGTCGTCGGCCAAGGGGCCCGAGACCGAGTGCATGGCCGCCACGAAGGCGGCCCGATCGGCCTCCCAGCCGCGCACGCTGGCTTGGCTGGGGCAGGGAATGCCCGCCTGCGTCACCCAGGCCAACTGCGACCAGGCGCGGAGGATGTTCGACCGGTGCTGGAGCATGGGCAGAATCGTCTGCGGCGATCCGGCGGTCAACAGAGGCCGCAATTCGGCGGGGACCGAGTACCGCTCGTCGCGTTTTTCGAGCAACCCGAGCGCGGCCACCGCGTCGAGCAGCATGGCGGTGGCCCGCGGGTCCGAATCGAGCTTCTCGGTCAGCTCGGCCGCCGACATGCGGGCGTCGCCCAGCACGGTGAACACGTCGAGGTCGGCCGCGGCCGCGACCACACAGGCCGGCATGAAGCCGCTGGACATCTCGTGAATCTGGTCCCGGGTTGGGAATGTTTGCCCCCCCATAAGGCATTCTCCTCGGTGGGTTTCGGACGGGGTGCTATGGCGGCCCAGACCGCGCAACCGATATAATCGTCAGCCGCAGCAGAGCAAGTCGTCCGAGCCGGTTCCGCCCACGGGGCAGGGCCCGTTGCCATGACGTACCCTACCTACGGGCGAGGGTAGACCCTGCCCGCAACTCGAAAGGGCTTCCCATCGTGCGAATACGGCACGGGCGTGTTCCGACGTGACGCGTCCATGATAACCGCGCCCTCGGGCGGCGGCGAGGGGGAGAGTGGCCACGCGGAGGCGATCGGATGGCAGAATGGAGAGGTGGCGGCGTAGGAAATGCCGTCTTGGAGGCCCCGGTCATGTCGCGCTGGTTCGTCGGCAAACGGCTGAAGCGCTTTCTCGTCCACAACGTGTTGCATGTCGACGACACGCCCCATCGCATCGCCCTGGGCGTGGCCATCGCCATCTTCGTGACCTGGACCCCCACGATCGGCTTCCAGATGCTGTTGACGATCGCCCTGGCCTGGCTGCTCGGGGCGAACAAGGTCGTCGGCGTGCCCTTCGTGTGGATCTCGAATCCCGTCACGTTCGTGCCCATCTACCTGCCCAACTATTACGTGGGCCGGTGGATCCTGGGCAGCAAGGTGCCGCCCCCCAACTTCGGCAGGGTGCTCCGCGTGTCGGGGGGCTGGCTCGAAACGGTCAGCACGTGGTGGTCGGCGACCTGGCACGCGGCCCTGCCGCTGTGGCTGGGGAGCGTGCTGGTGGGCCTGGTCGTGTCCGTTCCCACCTACTTCGCCACGTACCGCGCCGTGGTCGTCTACCGCCGCAAGCTGCTCGACTTCCAAATCCGCCGCCTCGAACGCCAACACGGGCAGCCCGACGACTGAGGCCGCACGTTGCAGCGACTGCCGCGTGGGACGGATTGCCAATGCGTCCTTCGTCTTGTGGAATCATGGGCTGAAGCTCCGCGCCAAGCGATACGATTCGCCGCGCGACGCACGATAGGGAGAACGACGTTGCCGGAAAAGAGCTGGACCCTGCTGGGAAGCCAATACGTGTCGGACCACCGCATCTTTCGCGTGCGGCACGATCGCTACCGGTTCGAGCCCACCGGGGCCCAACGCGACTTCGTCGTGCTCGAGGCGCCCGACTGGATCAACGTGGTCCCCCTGACCGACGACGGGCGCGTCGTGCTGGTCCGCCAGTACCGGCACGGCACGCGAAGGGTGAGCCTCGAGATTCCCGGCGGGGTGGTCGACGGCGGCGAATCGCCCGAGCGGGCGGCGCTGCGCGAGCTGCGGGAAGAGACGGGCTACGCGGCACGGAGCATCCGGCTCTTGGGGCGCGTCGATCCGAATCCGGCCATCCAGGGCAACTCCTGCTCGATGTACCTGGCCGAGGGATGCCACCGCGTGGCGGAACTCGAGCTCGATCCCTTCGAGCGAATCGAGGTCGAGCTTCGGCCGCTGGACGACGTGCCCGCCATGATCCGCCGCGGAGAGATCTGCCACGGCCTGGTGCTCAACGCCTTCGGCTACCTGGGCCTGGCCAAGACGATCGAGTAATCCGGCCGGTGCGCAGCGCGGGGCGGCTACCCCCAACGCAAATAGATCGCGATTTGCGCGGCGGTTACCGCGATGGCCCACCATCGGGCGTTCCGCCACCACGGCGGCACGCCGTCGGTCTGGCCGATCAGCCGGCCCGGCATCGCCACGAGCCAGATCAACAGCAACACGAACACGCCCACGAAGGCGAGCTTGCCGGCGGCCGGACCCGATGCCGCAATCAGAACGGATACGCCGGAGATCATGCCGCGGGCCATTGCGTTCATTCGGCCGACTCCTGATTGAGCGGGATCCAGCAGACCAGGCCACGAAGACGCTCGACGTCGTACGGCCGCGTCACGAGGCTGACCGCGACGGTTCCGGCCACGGCGGCCGCGAACGACCACCAGGCGACCCAGAGATAGGAGATCTCGATTCTCTCGCCGAACAGGAAGGGCAGAAACCGCACCGAGTGCATGACGGCCGCGGTGCCCACGCCGAGGAACATGCCGAACAGGCCGCCCCATTGGGTGGCCCGCCGGGTGAGCATCCCCAGCAGCAGCAGCGCCAGCAGCGGCCCCTGGAAGAAGGTCATGAACGTCTGGAACGCCTCATAGACCGATCCGAACAGGGGGATCAGGTAGCTGACGCCCGCTCCGGCCGCGAGGAACACGACGACCAGGGCCCGGCCGACGAACAGATAATGCTGGTCGCCGGCGCCGGGGACCACGGGCCGGTACAGGTCGCCGACCACGAGCGTGCTGGCCGAGTTGATGTACGAATCGAGGTTCGACAGCACGCCCGCCAGAAAGGCCCCCACGACGATCCCCATCACGCCCGTGGGCAGCAATCGTACGACCATCATGGGCAGAAGGTGGTTGCCCACGCCTTCCTTCCACCCGTCGGGATGGCCCAACTCGTTGTGAAACATGGCCAAGGCGATCAGCCCCGGCAGCACCAAGAGAAGCGGAAACACCAGCTTCAGCAGGGCGCAGAACACGTACGAGGCCCGGGCCTGACTCTGGCTTCGCGTGCCCAGGGTCCGCTGGACGATCGCCTGGTTGCCGATCCAATAGGCGGGGCCCAGCACGAAGCCCAGCCCCAGCAGCACGGCCGGCCACGGAAAGGCCGGATGATCGGCCGGCAGCACCAGGTGGAAGTGGTGCTCGGTCCAGTCCAACTGCCCCACCCTTTCGGCCAGGCCGCCGAAGCCGCCCACTTCCATGAGGCCCAGCAGGCAGATCAAGCCCGCCCCGAACGTCAGCACGATGCACGAGAGGGTGTCGGTCACCACGACGGCCTTGAGCCCGCCCACGGTCGTGTAGACGCCGACCAGAATCGCGGTCACGCCGATCGAGAACCAGAACTGCCAGCCCAGCAGGATCTGGAACATCACGGCCGCGCTGTAGAAGATCGTGCCCAGCGTGCCCACCATGAACAGCACCCAGACCACGGCGAAGAACGTTCGCACCCCGACGTTGTATCGCCGGCCCAGGTACTCGGGCACGGTGTAGACGCCGGCCATCCACAGGAAGGGCATGAACAGAAAGGCCGCCACGAGCACGGGAAACACGCAGCCGATCAGGTCGAAGTTCATCATCACCAGGCCGTACCGGTACCCGTCGGCGGCCAGGCCCACCATGTCCTTGGCCCCGATGTCGGAGACGACCAGCGACATGCCCACCGCCCACCAGGGAAGCGTCTTGCCGGCCAGAAAGAAGTCGCGGCTCGACTTGATTCCCCGGCTCAGCCACAGCCCCAGCAACGTGACGCCGATCAGGTAGGCGATGACGAGTCCCAAATCGAGGGGCTTCAGGGCGATCTGTTCCATGGCATGACGTGCGGTGGGAAGGGGCTCGGCTGCGTCGTTCCCCGTTGCCGGGCCCGGCCGACCCGGCAAGGGATTGCCGCCGATTGTGGACCGGATGCGACCGCCTTGTCAACCGGCGGGCGACGAGTAGGGCATCACGGTCAATACGCCGCCTCGAGGACGTCGCGCGTCAACTGCTCGGCCCCGGCAAGATTCATCTTGCGGTCGCCGCGGTACCAGTGTTCCCAGCGGCCCCGCGAGGCGAGCGCCTGGCCTTGCCGGACCGTCTCCATGCCCGCCAGGGCGGCCTCGAGATGGGTCGCCGCCCCGGCGCGATCGCCGTCCTGGAGAGAAAGGCCCGCCGCAAGGCAACTCTCCAGCCAGCGCAGCAGGCCCCGCATGATCGTCTGCTGCGCCACGAAGTTCGTCTCGAAAAAGGCCCGTTCCGTCCCTTCGAGAAGGGCCAGCACGTCGCCGGCGTCGGCCCCCGCCGCTTCGACGGCGGCCCGCTGGGTGCGAACCTGATCCAGCAGCGAGCCAATCCGCTCGGGGTCGTCCCACGGCCGCGGCTTGGCCTGCTTCATTCGGGTGCGCATCTGGCCGAGGAACCGCCGGCCCCTGTGCACGACCTCGCCGTCGAGCAGGTTCCGCGCGTTCTCCTCGCGATCGATCACGAAGCTCTCGAAGAAGCGCCGGTAGCACCGCTCGGCCCCCTCGGCGCCGCGACCGAACCGGGCCCGGCACCAGGCCGACAGGAACGGCTCGGGGTCGAACCCCTCGAAATCGCGGAGCATGCGGGCCGAGGCGTCGACTCCCAGCACGAACTCGCGCACGTTCGACACGTTGAGAATCGCGTAGTAGTTCGATCCCCGCTCGACCGCCTGCCGGAAGATCGAATGGGTCTTCTGGGGCGAAACGGCCTGCACGAGGTGCGGCCCCGTGCCCCACAGGGCGTGGTGATAGTAGATGCCGTACTCGCGCCCCGGCTCGCGGGGCACCTCGTAGAAGTCGGCCTGAAGCTCCCAGCCCGGGCTGTTGTCGGCGAAGATCACGGCCACGTCCGGCGGAAATCGCAGGAACCCCTGCCGGTGCAGCGCCGAGCCTTCCATCCAAAGGGTCGTCGTGGCCGGCGGGGTCGCACGCGGGTCGACGCTTCGCACGATCTCCCACTGCAGGGCCATCGCGTCGGAAATCAGCTTGCCCCGGGCCTCATCGGTCTTGGGGGCCTCGGGATCGGAAACCCACACGGGCCGGTCGGCGATCCCGCGCAGCCCGAGCTGCCACACCACGTTCGGATACCGCGCCCACCGCGCGGCATACTCCCGCCAGATCTCCTCGAACTTGTCGGGATGGCGGATGAACGAAAAGGGCACCTCGTCGCCCCGGTCGCGCCAGTAGTTCTGGAAGCCGAACCCGCTCACCCCCATCGGCTCGACGTGGTGCATGCTCACCCAAAGGCCGCGGCGCGACGCCTCGTCGACCAGCCGGGCCTCGTCGGGATTGCGGATGTCGACGAACGAGGCGGGGATCACCAGGTTGTACCCCAGACGCAGCATCGCCTCGAAGATCCGCCGGGCGACCCGCGGCGAAACCACGTGCTCGTAGTATGGATAGTCGATGTCGCGAGCGCCCCCGTCGAGGCGCCACTCGCTCAGCAGATCCTCGTCGTTGATGAACCATCCCCGATAGCGAAACGTGGGCTCGCCGGCCGCAAGGCGCACCTTGGGCCAGGCGAGGCGGTCTCGCTTCGCGGGCGGCCGATCCGCCCAGAAGTAGAGCGGATCGACGCCGAGGTACTGCTCGATGAAGGCGTACAGCCCGAACATCGTGCCGCGCTCGTCGCTCCCGGCAATCACCAGGGCCTTGGCCACGGGGCCCGCGGCAACGTCGACCGACTCGACGCGGTACGATTCCCACCGCCCGGCCAGTTCGCCGGCCCCGGGCAGAAACCGCTCGAGCAACGCGGCCGAGCCGGGGCGGCCGACCGTGGCGACGATCACGCAGTGGCCCGAACACTGGTCGAGGCGGCCGACGATCGCCGGCCGACGGCCGGTGATCTTCCGCACGTCGCCGGCCAGGTCCTCCGCGGCCAGGCGCACGCACTCCGACTCGCTCTCGGGCACGAGAATCGTGGCCGTCGAGTCGGCCGAGGCCAGCTCGAAGTGCGAATCGGCCGTCGTCGCCAGGGCCGAACCGATCGTCATGAGCAGCAAGGGAATCGTCATCTTGATCTCCGAGCGAAAGGTTGCCGTTCGCGTTCGACGAGTTCCCATTGTGCCCACCATCGACCGGCGGGACAAGACGCCGACAGCCGGGCATGGTATCATGGTCGAGTCGACGATGCGCCCGCACAGAATGCCCAGTCTCCCGCAAAAGGCGCATCAAAGCGGGAGGATCGCACACCGTTTCGCACCAAGAACCACGAGAGACCGATCATGAAGTCGATGCAAGTGAGGAGGGCCTGCCTGGCCGCGTTCGCGACCGCACTCATGCTCGCCGGGCCGGCCCGCGCCCAAGACGCGGCGAAACCGGCGGCGGGCGCCCCGACCCCCACCATGCCCGAGCGCGGCATCTCGGCCCACCGGGGCGCCAGCCGATCGCATCCCGAAAATACCCTGGCCGCGTTCCGCGAGGCGATCCGCCTCGGGGCGCACCAGATCGAGCTCGACGTGGCCGTGACCAAGGACGGGCATCTCGTGCTGATGCACGATGGGACCGTCGACCGCACGACCGACGGGCGCGGCCCGGTCGGGCAGTTGACGCTCGCCGAAATCAAGCGGCTCGACGCGGGCTCGTGGAAAGACCCGCGCTTCGCCGGCGAGCGCGTGCCCACGCTGGCCGAGGCCCTCGATATCATGCCCCGCAACGTGTGGCTCAACCTTCACCTGAAGAGCGGCGAGTCGACCGGCGCGGCGGTCGCCCGCGAGGTCGTCCGGCAGGGGCGCACCCATCAGGCGTTCCTGGCGTGCGGTCGTTCGGCCACCGAGGCGGCCCGGCGCGTGTGTCCCGACATACTCATCTGCAACATGGACCGGCAGGGGCACAACACGCCGTACGTCGACGACACGATCGCGCGAAAGTGCCAGTTCATCCAGCTCTTCCGCAGCCTCGCCTCGCCGGACGACATGCGCCGGCTCAAAGAGGCCGGCGTGCGGATCAACTACTGTTGCACGAACGACCCGAAGGAGCTCGAGCGACTGTATAATGCCGGCGTCGAGTTCCCCCTGGTCGACGACCTCGCGACCATGATCGAGGCGGCGAAGCGTCTGGGCATCGAGCCGCTGGCCCAGTAGCATCCCAAAGCAACCGCCGCCGGCGGCCCGAAAGCCGCCGGCGGCGGAAGTGGAACATCGCCCCGAAGTGGTCCGGCCAAGCGGGCTACTGCTGGGACTTGCGAAGCAGTTTTCGGGCCCGGGCCACCAGTTCGGCGTCCTGGGTCGCCTTGACCGCCGCGCGCATGGCCGCGGCCACGGCGTCCTTCTGGGTGGCCACGATCTTTTCGGCCAGCGTCAGGGCCAGCTCGATCGACTCGGGCGTCGGATTGCGCCCGAGCACCTCGAGCACCAGGGCGCGCTCGTCGTCGCGCGTGGCAACCTCCAGCGCGGCGCGGCACATGGCGATCCGCTCGTCGGTGGGAACGTCGAGCTGCCGGGCGATGCGGATGTAGCCGCGAAGCGCCCGAATCCGGTACTTCTCGGTGCCCGACTTGGCCAGCTCGAGCAGCACGGGGCCCGCGTCGGGGCTCATCCACCCGCCGAGGACGCGCGTGGCGGCGTCTTCCAACTCGTCGTTGCCGCTTCGGGCCGCGTCCGCGACGCCCTCGAGGGCCTTGGCGCCGCCGACCACGCCGAGCAGGTCGAGCAGATCGCATTTGGCCGAGGTGGTGGCCCGCGGCATGGCCCGGATCAACAGGTCGGCGTACGCCTCGCGGTCGGGCGAGCGCAGGCACGCCTTGCGCAGCGCTTCCTTGGCCGTGGCGGCCGCTTCAGGGGTCTTCGCCCGAATGAGCCGGTCGATCAAGCCGGGAAAACCGTCGGGCCCCACCGTCAGCCCGAGCGCGCCGACCGCGGCCGCGCGCACGCCTTCGTCGGCGCCGTCGGCCAGCTTGACCAGGGTGGGCACGGCCGCGCCGATGCCCCGCACGCCCACCAGGTCGATGAGCACGCCGAGCTCGTCGGCTTCGGCCTTTTCGAGCATCGCCACGAGCGTCGAATCGACGTCCTCGCCCGACAGATCGGCCAGGCTGTCGCGGGCGGCCCGGGCCAACTCGCCCTGCGCTTCGACGGCCGTGGCCAGCAGCACGGGCACGGCCGAGGCGTCGCCCAGGCCGGCCAGCACGCGGACCGCGGCCAGCCGGGCCTCCCCCGACGCGCTCTTGGCCACCTCGAGCACGACGGGCAGGGCCGCCCGATCGCCCCGATCGCCGAGCACGTAGATCACCAGGGCTTGCCGGGGATCCTGGGGCCCGTCGCTTTGGAGGTCGAACGTCTCGCCCTCGGCGATCGTGACGGTATGCTCCTCGCCGTCCAGGGTGTACACGAGCTTGAGCTGCTTGACCACGCCGTGGATCGGGTCGCCCGCCAGGGCGTTGCTCGCCGTGACGGTCAGCATGTTGCCGCGGACGGCCGCGGCCACCTTGTCGGTGACGTCGATCCACTTGTCCTCGGCGCCGTATTCCGCCTTGACGACCGCCAGCGTCTTGGGCGACTCGCCGGGCGGGGGCGCGAGCTTGGGAAGCTCGTCGACCAGGGCCTTCGTGACCGCCTCGCCGGGCAACTGTTGGGCCATGGCCAACCCGACGCGGAACACGTCCGTGTCGTCGCTGCGCAGGCACTCGACCGCGAGCGGCAGCCCTTCGGCTCCCCGAGCCCGAATCGCCCCATAAAGAGCCGCGATCTCGAGATGCTTGGGCAGATCGACCGCGCCCACGGCATCGTACACGGCCGCGGCCTCGGCATTCTTCCCCCCGGCCAGAAGCAGGTCGGCGGCCGTCAGGCAGGCCGCCGCGACCGCGGGCTTGCCCGCCTCGGCCACGAGGATCTCGACGGCCTCGGGCGTGGCGATCCGGCCCAGCGCGGCGGCGGCCGAGGCGGCCACCTCGGCGTCGGAGCCGCCCATCAACCGCTTCAGGTCGCCGATCGCCTCGGCGTCGCGCCGCATGCCGATCGAGTTGATCACGCCGACGAGCAGCCCCCCCTCGACCTTGCCGAGCGCGGCCCGCAACGCCTCGTCGACCGACGGGTCGGGAATCGGCTCCAGGCCGAAGCGGGCGTAGTGCGAGAGCTTTTCGTCGGGCAAGAGCGCGGCCAGCACGGGAACGCACTTCTTCGTGCCAATGACGGCCAGCATCTGGCACGCCTTGGCCTTGTCGTAGAGCATCACGTCCGATTGCAGCACGGCGATCAGCGCCGCCTCGTCGCCTTCGGCCGGCGGCGCCTGCTGGGCAAAAGCACACGTGGCAACGACGCCGACCACCCAGGCCCCCGCGACCGATGCCAACACGAGTTTCGAAAGACGCATGAGCGTGTTCTCCTTCATTGCAAAGCGAATGGTTCTGGCGGCGGCCCTAGATGTGATACGGATCGCGCATCGCCCGCGACCGCATGCGATTGGCCTCGTCGTCGCCGACGAATTCCTCCTGGACCGGATCGAACTTGAGCGTGCGCCCAAGCTGCCAGGCGATGTAGGCCGCGTGGCTGACGACGTGCGAGCGCGCGGCCACGTCGGCGTTCGCGTTGGCCGGCTTGCGGGTCTTGACGCAGTCGAGGAAGTTGCGGATGTGCGTCGTGGGGTCGGTCCCCGCCCGGGTGAACACGGTCTGCTCGGTCCGCAGCGACTCGGGATAGAGGGCGAACTGGCCGCTGTCGCCCGTCTCGATCCAGCCCTCGTCGCCTTCGTAGCGGGCGCTGCACGTGCCCAGCCCCATCCAGCCGCTGGTGCGCATCACCAGCTTGAGGCCGTCGTCGTAGGTGCACACGACGCCGTCGCCGTCGGGCACGTACTCGACCGGGGTGGTGTGGTCCTTCTGGGCGGCCCACTGGCAGAGGTCGACCGTGTGGGCGCCCCATTCGAGAATGCCGCCGCCGTGGAAGTCGAAGTAGCCTCGCCACCGGCCGCGCACGTACTCGGCGTTGTACGGGCGCCAGGGGCAGGGGCCCAGCCAGGCGTCCCAGTCGACCTCGTCCTTGGGCGGCAGGGGCTCGGCCGGAAGCCACGTGTGCTTCGTGGCGGGGCTGAGCGTGTTCGCGTGCACCGTGTGGAGCTTGCCCAGCTTGCCCGTGTGCGCCAGCTCGGCGGCGAAAATGAAGTTGCCGATGCTGCGCCGCTGCGTGCCGGCCTGGTAGATGCGCCCATACTGGCGGAAGGTGTCGGCCAGGGCCCGGCTCTCGGCGATGGTCATCGAGCAGGGCTTTTCGCAGAACACGTCCTTCCCGGCCCGGCCCGCCGTGATCGACGCCATCGTGTGCCAGCGGTCGCCCGTGGCGATCAGCATGGCGTCGATGTCGGGCCGGGCGAGAATCTCGTGCATGTCGCGGTAGGTGGCGCAATCGCCATTGCCGTAGCGCTGGTCGGCGATTTGCTTGATGGCCTCGCGACGCTCGCGGCGCACGTCGCAAATGGCGACGAATTGCACGTCGGGATTGTCCATGAAACACCGGAGGTCGCCGGTGCCCCGGCCGCCCAGCCCCAATCCGCCCAGCACGATCTTCTCGCTGGGGGCCACGGCGCCGTTCATGCCCAGCACGGTGCCGGGGATGAACTGCGGCAGCGTGAGGATGGCCCCCGCCCCGGCCGCGGTCTTCAGAAACCGCCGGCGCGGGAGGGTCGCTCGTCGATCCGACATGTCGTTCTCCTTCGGTCTTGGCTAACTCTTGGATTGCGTCGAGGCAAGACGGCCAGTATACACGACCCCGCAATGCGTCGCACCAGGCGGCCGCATTCGAAACCGCGGCAACAGGTCGTGAAACGCGCGACTGCCAAACGGATGGTCGCGGCTGCGAAAGAGATCGGTGCCGCAGCGGCAGTCCGACGACCCGAACCCCGGAACCACCGGCGCAAGCAACGGCCCGAACGCGCCCGCAAGCCGGCATTCGCGTCGCTCGGGCGACCGGATCGGCAGCGGAACCACCTCGTCGGCGTGCCGCCGGAGGTGGTCGACGTGCCAGGGCCTCGTCTTACGTTGGCGCAGGTGGCGGGCAACGCGCGCCGTGAGGTTCTGCATGGCCGAACCGACGTCGACGTAATAGCCCGGCTCGAAGCGAATCTCTCCCAGACTGCCGATCGCCTCGCGCTTCGGCCGGTCGATGCGCATCACCCGGAGATAGCGGCCCCGATCGTCGATCTGCCGGCGCAGGTGCGCCCAGAGGATTGCCAGGGGTTTCACCTCATCACGCAACCGCAACTGCTCGTCCCAGGCCACGGCCACGGGAAAGACGCGAAGCCGCGACCGCAGATCGAGCAACGTCCGGCTGAACGCCGGATCGGTATGGCAGTCGGGCATGAACCAATCGACGCGCGGCGTATGGACCACGAACACGACGCACGACCGGGCGCCGCGACGGCCGGCGCGCAGGAAGTCGAAGTTCCCGTCCGCAACGTCGGCACGCCGTGGGCGCGCGGAGTGTGCCTCCTACCACGAGCACGCCTTTATTCGTCGCGGTCGGGAAGCGGCGCGGCGGGCTCGCCAATCCCCGGCGGGACCTCGGGAACCGGCTCCTCGATGACCAACGGGAGGTCGACGCGGGGCCAGAAGTCGCTGTCGCCCGTGTTGGACGTGGCCACCTCGCCGTCGCCCGGACTTGCGTGCCCGTTCGACGGGCGCTGCCCGTTGCCGGCCGGACAGGCTTCCGCCCTGCTCGCGGCGTTCGAGGGCCCGTCGGGATGCATGGGCCCCGGGCACCCGGCCGCCGGGAGCAGCAACGTCAGCACGCAGCTCAACATCCGTCTCGAATTCATGGCCTCAGGGCCGATTCGGTCTCGCGATTTCCGGCACTGCCAATCGTGCCTATTATGCCTGGATTGCCTGGCGAAACAATGGGGGCAAGATCGCTCGCTCGGCTTGTCGGTTGGGCGACAACGGAACTATGCCTCGGACGAGCCGGCCCGGGACGACCTTCTGGACCGGTCGGCGGATCGTGTTGTCGTGGGTCAGCGGCTTCGCTTCCGACTCACACTTTACATCCCTCGGGGATTAAGCTAAAAGCAGAAGGGTGTGGCGCGGTAGCCCGCCCGAGCTAAGGGGGGGCGATCGAGGCCGTTCGGCGGGTATTGGAACTTGCCTGACGCGAGGCTTTTCCACGGGGATCGGGTATTCCGGGAGCAGATATGGGTGCAAGCGGCGGCGACAAGGTCCGGTGGTATCTGGGCGTGGACGTGGGCGGCACCAAGATTCAGGCCTCGCTGGCCGAAGAGAGCGGCTCGATCGTGGCCCGGCAGCGCCAGCCGACCCCCCGTGACGGCGGGCCCGAACCCGTCGTGGCCGCCATCGAGCAGGCGATGCGCGAGGTGCTCGAGGCCCACGGCCTGGCCGCCAAGGATTTGACGGCCATCGGGATTGCCGTTCCCGGGGTCGTTGACCCCGACCAAGGTCTCGTCGTGGTCACGCCGAACATGTCGCTGACGGGCGAGGCGATCGGCCCGCGCTTCGAGAAGCGGTTCAAGGTGCCCGTCGCCCTGGGCAACGACTGCAACCTGGGCGCGCTGGGCGAAAGCTGGCTGGGCGCGGCCCGCAACGCCCGAACTGCGGTCGCCATCCTGGTCGGCACGGGCATCGGCAGCGGGATTGTCCACAACGGGACCCTCTGGCGGGGCGCCCGCGAGTCGGCCGCCGAGATCGGTCATATCGTCATGCAGATCGGCGGGCCCCAATGCGGCTGCGGCAACTACGGCTGCTTCGAGGCCCTGGCCAGCCGCTCGGCCATCGAGCGCGACATCCGGCAAGGCATCGCCGACGGCCGCGCCAGCGCGCTGCCCGACATCCTGGAAGGCGACCTGAGCGTGATTCGCTCGGGCGCGCTGCGCCGCGCCCTCGAAGCCGAAGACGAACTGGTTACCGACGTGATGCGCCGGGCCTCCGAAGTGCTCGGCTACGCCTGCCTGACCGTGCGCCACCTCGTCGATCCCGAGGTCATCGTTCTTGGCGGCGGCGTGGTCGAGGCGTGCAGCGGGTTCATCCTGCCGATCGTCGAGAACATCGTGGCCTCCGACCAGCTCGCGGGGGCTCGCGAAGGAGGCAACGTGCTGCTCTCGGCCCTGGGCGACGACGCCGTGGTGGCCGGGGCCGTTGCCCTGGCCCGCCTCCAGGCCGGACGCGATCCCTTCCAGAAGCGATTCGCCGTGCTCCCCGCGTATCCGAAAATCGACGACACCCGCTTCGGCGAGATCACGATCGGCGGCGAGACCTTCGCCCGCGACGTCATCCTCCTCGTCGGCGGCTCGGTCAAGAAGCGCAAGAAGGGCAAGGCCAAAAAACGGTACGGCACCTCGCACCTGGTCGGACCCGACGAGCTGGAGCGGGTCTGCCGGGGCGGCCCCGAGGTCGTTTTCATCGGAACGGGCCAATCGGGCCAGGTGCAACTGACCGACGAGGCCCAACGCTACCTCAGCCAGCGATCGATCGAGTGCCGCGCCATGCCCACCCCCGACGTCGTGATCGCATACAACAAGTCGGGCAAGCGCAAGGCGGCCTTGATCCACGTGACGTGCTGACCGGGTGACGTGGTTTGACCCTCTGCTCAAATCGGGCCGTTCTTTCTTTTCTCGTTCTTACTCGGCCACCGGTCTCCAGCCGCTTCCGACGGACGCCACGCCGAGCGGCCATTTTCGGCCGTTGACGCGCGGGGCGCGACGTGGCATAATCTATGTACACTTGTTCATGTTTCTGCGACGGCTCAGGCCCCGGGAAACGCCTGCCCGGCGGCCCCGCGATTGTTCGCGGTCGCCGACTCGAGGTGCGTGCAGGCCGGGTCGAACTCGATCCAAGGTGACTCATGGAAACGCGGCAACGTGTTGACCAAAACCCGCATCGCGCCCTGGAACGGATCGCCGCACGGCCGGCGACCTTCGCCAGGCAGGGGGCGATCGTGGCCTCGTGGCGGGAGTACAACGGGCGCAAACTCGGGCCCTACTACCGATTGGCCTACCGGGAGGAAGGGCGCCAGCGGTCGATCTACCTGGGGCGCTGCCGGGCGCGGGTCGAAAAGGTGCGCGAGGCATTGGACGCGGTCCAGGCCCCACGGCGCCAGGAGCGGTGCCTCCGACGCATGAAGGCCGAAGCCAAGGCCGGCCTGCGGGCCGCAAAGGCGGAGCTGGATCGGCAGTTGCGCGCGGTGGGGCTGTCTCTCAAGGGCTTCGAAATCCGCGGCCGGCGTCGCGCGATCTGCCCCACTTTGTTGGCGATCTCCCCCCTGTCGGCCGACGCGCTCCGCTTCGTGGATCCCGTCGCTGTGGCCCGGATGGGGGTGCGAACGGGAAAATGCCCGGCTTCGTTGACCAAAGACCCGCGATGCGTGGGGGCTCCCATGGGGGTGGAAATCGGAAAACAGCCTCGTCTGTTGACCAAGAGGCCGCAATGCGAGCAACTCCGACGGGGGTCGGAATCGGAAAACAGCCGGGAACGTTGACCAAAAGGCCCGCGGCCGCCCCCTCGGGGGCAGAGAATCCGCAGCCTCGGGTTGCGACGCGGCCCTCCCCTTGTCCCGGTTTCCGTCCGCGGGTTTACTGGCCGGATGTTCGCGCCCGACCAGTATCAATTGCTCGATTTCGGCGACGGCCGGCGCTTGGAGCGATTCGGCCCGCTGGTGCTCGACCGGCCGTGCCCCACGGCCGAGAAGCAGGCGAAGGCCGATCCGGCGATCTGGCAGCGCGCCGACGCCCGTTTTGTGCGCGCCGGCGACAAACGGGGCGCGTGGGTGTGCCGGGGCGATCTGCCCGACCGCTGGACGATCGCGCACGGCCCGCTCACGTTCGAGCTGAAGCGGACCGAGTTCGGGCACCTGGGGCTGTTTCCCGAGCAGGCCGCCAACTGGGATTGGATCGACCGGCGCGTTCGGCGCGCCCTCGTGCCGGGCCCGGCGCGGGCCGCGCACGCCCCGGCGCCGCGGCGCGTGCTCAACCTGTTCGCCTACACCGGGGGCAGCACGCTGGCCGCGGCGGGGGTGGGCGCCGAGGTCGTGCACGTCGATGCCGCACGCAACGTGGTCGCCTGGGCGCGGCGCAACGCCGAGCTGTCGGGGCTGGGCCAGGCTCCCGTCCGCTGGATCGCCGACGACGCCCTGAAGTTCGTCAAACGCGAGCTTCGCCGGGGCGCTCGCTACGACGGGGTGATCCTCGATCCACCCAGCTACGGGCACGGCGCGCGGGGCGAAGTGTGGCGGCTCGCCCGGCATCTGCCCCGGCTGCTGTCGATGTGCGGCCCGTTGCTGGCCGACGGCGGCGGTTGGGTGCTTTTGACCTGCCACACGCCCGGGTTCGACGCGCCGCGGCTCGCCGCGATGCTGGGCGAGACGCTCGGGCCCGGCCGCGTTACCGCCGACGCGATGGCACTTGCCTCGGGCGCGGGGCGAACGCTGCCCAGCGGCGCGGTCGCCCGTTGGGAGCGGGCTGCCGATCGCGTTTGACCGTCGCGCCGTCGGGGCCGGTCCGCTCGGCGGTGCCCGGCACGCGGCGCCGAAGCGTCAGGGCGTAGAACGCGCCGATCGCGCCCAGCAAGGCCGAGATCGACACGAACATGGTGGGATAGCTCGGCAGGCCGACCCCGGCGCTGAAGTGGATGATCGCTCCGGCCAGCGGGGCCCCAACCAGCACGCCCGCGTCGTACGACGCCAACATCACCATCGTGCCCAATCCCCGGTAGCGGTTGGGAAAGGCGCGCACGCCGGCCGCGATCGCCGCCGGAAACAAGACGGCGTGGCCCATCCCATAGCCGATCGCGGGCACCACGAACTGCCACTCCGAACGGACCGCCAACAGCAGAAGCTGGCCGCCGATCAGCAGGCCAAGGCCCGCGAAGATCATGGCGGGAAGCCCTACGCGCTCGGGCAGACGCCGCGTGACGACCCGCGTCACAATGGCCGTCGGGGCATAGACCGCGAAGAACAGGCCGATCCGGGCCACCCCCAATTCGGCAGCGTAGGTCCGCATGAACACGCTCGGCAGGCCGAGCCCTATGCCCGTCGCCACTCCCACCAGGAGGACCGAACCGGGCTGATAACGCCGCAGAAGCCATCCGAACGGGGGGCGTCTCTTGCGGACCGGCAAAACCTCGCCCCGCGTCGCGCCCCAGGCGAACAAGAGGGCACCGAGCCCGAGGGTTCCCGCAATCACGAACATCCGGTCGACCTGCCAGCGCTCGAGGGTCTCGGTGCCGCAAAGCACGTCGCCCAACTGGGTTCCGAGCACGATGCCCACGAACCCCGAGGTGCCCAGGGTGCCGATCATCTCGGCCATCCGGACGATGGGGGCCCGGCCGGAGATAAAGGTCATCGACGCCCCGACCACGCCCGCGATTGCCGAGCAGTAGGCGATGCGCAGCAAATACACGACCGGCCCGTTGTGCGTGGCGACCGCGAGATGCCCGAAGCAGCTTATGGCGAACACGGCCAGCGAGCCGATCCACACGCGGCGGGGTCCGTACTGGTCGATGCCCGTGCCGAGCAGCAACCGCACGATCAGGCTGCCGACCATGCCCACGCCGACGATCCAGCCGAGATGCCATTCCGTGCCGCCCAGAAACGTCACGAAGTCGGCATAGCGATACAGCAGGGCAATGGCCGTCATCACGCACAAGTTGGCCCCGTAGGCCCGCCAGAACGGGGCGCCGTAGGGGCTCGCCAAATGCCGCGCGTCGTGCGATCGAGCCGGAGACGTTTCGGCAACGGGGTTGGTGGAAGGTCGCGTCGAGCAAATCATAAAACGCCACGGCAGCACGAGAATCGGCAAACTCGGTATTCTAACGCGGGAAGGGCCGAGCGTTGTAGAGGCAATTTTCTCGGCGAGAAAATCGTTGCGGGCAGGACGGGAGTTCCCACGCCGCCGTGCGAACCTCGGCCCCGGGGACGGGAACGACCGGGCATCGCGCCCGCGACTCGACACCGACTCGACAAGGCGCGCGATGCCGAGGTTCGCGGTGTGGCGACGATGGGGCGGGTAGACTGGGCCGCGGTCGGCTGATAGGCTTCGGTATGTGCGGCGCCTCCTTCGGGGTGGCGCGGGAGCAGGATCGGCTGACCGCCTGATCCCTGCCTCGATGTTTGCGGCGCCGTCCGTCGCGGCCGTGCCGAGCGCCGTGGGGCGGCCCCCGACCGATGCAAGGTGCCCAGAATGGCCACCACGATCCGAATCGAAGAACAGATCGAAATCCCCCTGAGCATCCGCTGCCTGGCCGATTTCCGGCGATGGGCCACGTCGCAGGGCTACCCGGAACGTGGCAGAATCGACTATCTGGCCGGCTCGATCGAGGTGGAAATGTCACCCGAGGACTTCTTCTGTCATGGCACGTTGAAAGGGGAAATCTACGCCCGGCTTCACGACCGGGTGAAGCGGTTGGGCCTCGGGCACGTCGTGTCGGACCGGACTCGGGTATCGTGCCCGGCGGCCGATCTCTCGGTCGAGCCGGATATCGTCTTCCTCTCGCACGACTCGCTCGGGACGGGCCGGGTGCAGCTTGTGCCCAAGGCGGGCGAGGGACCGGGACGCTATATCGAAGTCGAAGGACCGCCCGACCTCGTCGTCGAGGTCGTCAGCGACGCGTCGGTAATCAAGGACACGCGACGCCTGCCGGAACTCTATTTCCGAGCGGGCGTCCTGGAATACTGGCTTGCCGATGCGCGGGGCGCCGAGCTGCTGTTTCGCATTCACCGCCGCGGCCCCTCGGCCTTCGAGGCCGTGGTGCCCGACGCGGAAGGTTTCCAGGCGTCGTCGCTCTTCTCCTGTGCCTTCCGCCTCGAGGGCACGCGCGACGACCGATTTCACTGGGCCTTCGACCTGCGCGAGCGACCCATCGCGTAGCTCGGACCCGGCAGAGCCATGCCATCGAGTCTCGTCAGGAAACCGCCCCATGTCCAACGCAGGAAGAACGCTCGTCACCGTGGCCACCTACAACGAGATCGACAATCTGCCGGCCCTGGTGGATGCGATTTTCGAGGTCGTGCCCGAGGTCGACATCTTAGTGATCGACGACAACTCGCCCGACGGAACGGGCCGTTGGTGCGACGCGAGGGCGGCCGGCGATGCCCGCGTCCGCTGCCTCCATCGCGAAGGCAAGCTGGGGTTGGGTACGGCGATCGTGGCCGGAATGCGCTACGCCATCGACCACGGCTACCGGTACGTGCTCAACATGGACGCCGATTTCAGCCACCATCCGCGCTACCTGCCCGATTTGCTGGCCGGCATGGAACCGCCGGAGGGACCGCCCGTCGACGTGATGATCGGCTCGCGCTACGTGGCCGGCGGAGGCGTCGAGGGCTGGTCGTGGCTGCGGCATTTCATGTCGGCCGGCGTCAACCTGTACGCCCGCTGGCTTCTCGGCCTCAAGTCGCGGGATACGAGCGGGGCCTTCCGCTGCTACCGGACCGAGCTATTGGCCGGGGTCGACTTCGATCGGGTGCGCTCCCGCGGATACGCCTTCCAGGAAGAGATCCTCTGGCACCTCAAGCGCCTGGGCGCCCGGTTCGGCGAAACGCCCATCGTGTTCGCCGATCGCAAGGCGGGCCGGTCGAAGATCAACGCGAAAGAGGCGGCCGCGGCCCTGTGGATCATCTTCACGCTCGGCCTGCGGAACTGGCTCGGGCCGAAAGCACCGGCGAGATAGCCCCCATGCCCAACGCCCGGCACACGATACGGTTTCGCGTCCGCTACAGCGACACCGACCAGATGGGCACCTACTACAACTCGCGTCCGCTCGAATGGTTCGAGCAGGGACGAAGCGAGTTGCTGCGGGCCCTGGGCAAGCCCTACCGCGAGATGGAGCCCCTCGGCGTGCTGCTGCCGGTCAAAGAGGCCCACGTCGAGTACCTGGGCCGGGCCGAGTACGACGACCTGCTCGAGATGACCTCGACCCTGTCGCGGGCCGGCAGGGCCCGGGTTCGCGTCGACGTCGAGGTCGAGCACGCCGTCAGCGGCCGGCCCGTCTGCCGCGGCTACACGGTCCACGCGGTGACCGACGCGTCGGGCAAGCCGATCCGCCCGCCCCGGTGGCTGCTCGAGCTGGTCGAGCCGTGAGGCCAACCTCACGAACCACCCGAGTTCGGGCTTGTCGTGGGAAGAGGCGAAACGAAGGGTTCGGGCCCGCTATGGCCGCTGAATCCGGTTGAAACCGGGCCCGGTCGGTGCTACGCTGGGATCGGCTTGGCTGCCGTCGCCCGGCGCGATGCACCTTGCCGCCCTTGCGTAATCCGAGTACCCGAGGCTGCTGCGACACGAGAGGATCACACGATGAAGACGCTGCTTTGCGCCGGTCTGAGCTGTTGGATCGCGATTTCGCTGGCGGGGCCGGCCCCGGCGGCCGACAACACCCCGCCCGAGGGCTTCGTGGCCCTGTTCAACGGCAAGGACCTCTCCGGCTGGAAAGGGCTGGTCGGCAACCCGAAGACCCGCGCCGCCATGACGCCCGAGCAGTTGGCCGAGGCCCAGAAGAAGGCCGACGACCAGATGCGGGCCCACTGGAAGGTGGTCGACGGCGCCCTGGTCTTCGACGGCAAGGGCAAGAGCCTCTGCACGGCCAAAGACTACGGCGACTTCGAGATGTACGTTGACTGGAAGATCCTCGAGCACGGCGACAGCGGCATCTATCTGCGCGGCAGCCCGCAAGTGCAGATCTGGGACCCGAACGACCGTCCCGAGGGCTCGGGCGGCCTGTTCAACAACAAGGTCCACCCCTCGAAGCCCCTCAAGTGCGCCGACAAGCCGATCGGCCAGTGGAACACCTTCCGCATCAAGATGGTGGGCGAGAAGGTGTCGGTCTGGCTCAACGGCGAGCTGGTCGTCGACGACGTGGTCATGGAGAACTACTGGGAGCGCGACAAGCCGATCTACCCCACCGGCCAGATCGAGCTGCAGAACCACGGCAACACGCTCTGGTTCAAGAACATCTACCTTCGCGAGATCCCGCGCGAACCGTAGGCCCTTTGGGCTCAACCTCGCTACCAGCGGAAGAACCGATAGGGGTCGTCCCACTCTTGCGGCACGTCGAGATACAGCCCTTCGAGCCAGCGGCCTTCGGTGGGGTCGTCGATGGGCTCGACGCGCAGGTCGGCCAGCGAGAGATTCCCCGGGCCGTTGTACCAGATCTGCAAGCGAGTGCGCTCGTCGGCCGTGCCCTTCGCCCGCAGGTCGAACCGGAACGGCTTCCACTCGGGCTCGGGCGTGAACCGCTGGTAGTCGAACAGCGAGTGCCAAGTGGCCGTGTTCGTGATCGTGACCGTCACGCTGTCGGCTGCCGGGGCTTCGGCCCGCGCTCGGAACGAGAACCGGTACCACTGCCCCTCGCGCACGGGCACGCCGTATTGGGCCAGCATGACGCTCGGCTTGTCGTCGCCCTCGGCGGGGGGACACGCGATGCGCAGCGAGTAACCCGCCGCCCCGTCGCGCACCCGCTCGCACGTGGCCCGTTTCGACCCCGACGAAAAGGACCACTCGTCGGGCATGCCGTCGCCGTCGCCA
>Ga0334901_1001197_pt1 | contig 28850 bp, 25 predicted proteins | sample GraSluR3_MG_3_FD_207216 | JGI IMG/M metagenome (GOLD analysis project Ga0334901, IMG submission 207216) | Sludge microbial communities from methane-producing bioreactor in Wageningen University, Netherlands - Granular Sludge_15_08-R3 | ecosystem: Engineered > Bioreactor > Anaerobic >... | reverse complement strand
CAAGCGGGCATTCGGTCTGGCTGAGCAGTCAGGCCGCCTTAAACATGCTGATGGTCTGAAATTGGCTCATGAAAGGGGATATATCGACTCTTATCAGACACCCTGTTATATAGATCCCTTCTCCGTTTCTCTATCAGAGAAGGTGGAACTAATGCTGGAGATCAATAAAACAATGCTCGGATATAATGAGATCAAGCAGGCAATGTTTGTTCTGGAGACCAGTAAAAATGAGAAACTCTTCGGATCCACACTTGGAACGAGACTCGATATAAGTACTGTCTATATCGACCCGACATTTCAGGCTACAGCAGTTACAGCTAAAGACAGCCAGTCTCGAAGCTTCCGTGAAGGTGGGGTAGCCAGCGGTTGGGAGTATATAGATAATCTCGACCTGGAAGAGAAGGCTGAAAAAGTAGCCGAAGAGGCAATAATGAAGGTGAAAGCAGACAGTCTAGGGTCAGAAGAACGGCGAACACTCATTCTCGATCCTATTCATATGTCATTGACCATGCATGAATCTGTAGGCCATCCGACAGAATTAGATCGAGTTCTCGGCTGGGAGGCAGATTTTGCAGGAATCAGTTTCGCTACTCCCGAGAAACTTGGGAATTACCGATACGGAAGCAATCTTGTTAATTTCGTTGCCGATAATACACTGGAGGGAGGATTAGCAACTGCAGGATACGATGACGATGGTGTTCCCAACCAGAAATGGTATCTGATCAAAGAGGGGATTTTGCAAGAATACGGAACAACCCGCGACACAGCACCTCTGATCGGCTTAGAGATGAGCCGTGGCTGTAACAGGGCAACACATTACTTTGACTTCCCTATCAACCGTATTCCCAATCTCTATCTGGAACCGGGGGAGAAGGAACTCTCACCCAATGATCTGATTGCTGATACAGAAGATGCGATATATATCGAAGGACAGGGGACATTCTCGATAGATCAGCACCGGGTAAATTTCCAATTTGGTGGTGATATGTTCTGGGAGATAAAAAATGGGAAAAAGATCCGTCCTCTGAAAAAGATAATTTATAAATCGAACAATCCGGAGTTCTGGAATAGTGTTGATGCTATCTGTGATGAACGTTTCTTCCGAACATTCGGAGTGACTAACTGTGGTAAAGGGCAACCAGGTCAGAGAGGAATAATGACGCATGGGGGTGCAACAGCCCGTTTCCGTAATATCAGGGTAGGAGGTTCACAATGAAAGAGGAGATGAAAAAGACAGCAGAATTGATCCAGAAACAGTGCCAGGCAGATGATTTTACCCTACAGATCTACAGAACTGACGATTTAAGAACTCGCTTTGCCCAGAATGCCGTGACTCAACATATCAACGGAGCGAATATAACCATTCGGCTCGATGTAAGCTTCGATAACAAAACCGGTACCGCATCGACCAATCAGACAGATGATGACAGTCTGAAAAACCTGGTTAAGAAAGCGGAGAATATTGCTCGACTTAATAAACCCGATCCCGAATTTGTCCCCTCTGAAAACGCTCATGAATTACGTGAACCGATCAATCCACACAGAGCTACTACTGAGTTACAGGTAGAGAAGATAGTCGATGATATAGTTGAATGTATCAGAAATGCTGAGGGCAGGGATGCCAGAGTCTCGGGAATATCGGAAAAGAATGTCACCAAATACTTTATGCAGACCGGTAACGGTTTCGAAGGTTATGATGAATCTGCCTCCTTCTCCCATTCCATGACGATGAAAAAGGGTGGAGTCGAGACTAAGGTATATCGTGCTCTTTCCGACTATGCCGAATTCTCTATAGATGAGATGATCAGCCAATTGAACAGCCAGTTTGATTCTTTACAGGAACCACAGCCTGGCCAGATTGGAAGAATACCGGTAATATTAAGGCCTCAAGCTGTTCTAAGCTGGTTCTTATACCTCTTCTGGATCTTTCGACTGAGAGAGGCTGATGAAGGAATGACTCCTTTTACTGATCAGATCGGTAAGGAATTCTTTGGTAAAGATTTTTCGATACATTCTACCATTAACGATCCTAAAATAGAAACTCCTGTTTTTACACCTGATGGTTTACCGACCGAGAACATAGACTGGATAGTAAATGGAGTAATAAAAAAAATGCAGGTTGATCGATATTATGCCCGAAAGAAGGAAATCAAACCTGCGATGCTTTTCAATATGGTTATCGATGGAGGAGATGCCACAGAAGAGAATATGATGAAACAGGTCGAGCGTGGTGTCATTGTCAATAACCTCTGGTATATTCGTCCTGTAGATACAAAGTCAGGTGAATGGACAGGCCTGACCCGTGATGGTGTTCTTTATTTCGAGAATGGAGAAATCCAGCATTCCCTGACCAATTTCCGCTGGAATGAGGTTTTACACGATGTAACAAAAAGGATTCTCGCCCTCGGTCCTCCGGTTCAACTCCGTCCAGAGATAGTTGTGCCAACAATGCTGATTGATGATTTCAATTTCGTTGATGTAACTACATTCTAACTGGATAGAATATAATCAGCAAATAATAGCTTAAGATTGATTCAAATAGGGGAGGGGCTCGAACCTCTCCCTGTCTTTAACAACCTGAATCATCAGATGTAATAAGACTTCTTTAAACAGGATCTGAGAACAAAGATGAAAAGTTATCCCCAATTATTCAATATCGATAAAAATTATACCGCAATTAATCATGGCAGCTTTGGAGCTTGTACCAGAGAGGTTCTTAACTATCATATTGCTCTACAGAAGAGAATGGAAAGTTTGACTACTAGATTCTTCAGTCTGGAGTTGAAACCGCTACTGACTGAATCTCTGCAATATCTTGCTGGCTTCATCAATGCTCCTGTCGATAATCTGGTGTTCATCAGAAACGCTACTACTGCCGCCAATGCAGTTATTAACTCGCTCACTTTCCGGCCAGGTGATGAGATTGTTACCAATAATCTGATCTATGAATCCTGCCGCCATCTTCTTAATCATCTTGCTGTTGATAAAGGTGTAGTTCTTCGTATTGCTAAAATTCCCTTTCCCGCCTGTAAGAGCGAGGAAATTGTTGCAAAACATATGGAACTGGTGAACAACAAAACCAGACTTGTCTTTATCGATCATATTACCAGTGAAACGGCAACTATTCTCCCGGTAGAAAAGATCAGTAGAGAACTAAAAGCTTATGGTATACCGATCTTTATTGATGGGGCACATGCTCCTGGAATGATTCCTCTCGACCTGAATATAATTGCTCCCGACTACTATACCGGGAACTGTCATAAATGGCTCTCATCTCCCAAAGGAGCAGCTTTCCTGTATGTTGATCCTGCCAGACAGGAGAATATGATACCGTCGATAATAAGTAACTTCTTCCGCAAAGGAGATAATGTCAGAGAAAAGTTCTATAACTCTTTCTTCTGGTCAGGGACCGCTATTGACTATCTGTCATGCTGTGCTGTCAAACCTGCTATAAAGCATCTGGCAGAGAGTGTAGAGGGCGGGTGGCCGGAGATAATGAAACGGAATCATGAATTGGTTATTAAAGGGAGAGATATTCTCAGAGAGATGCTTGACCTCGAGATATTTACTCCTGAAGAGATGACCGGTTCCATGGTAACCTTTTTATTGAACTCCAGAGGAGAAAAGGACCCTTTAATTGGAATTGACAAACTACTCCTCTCTCTGTTCGAAAAGTATAAGATCGAATCATTTATTACGAACCTTTATAATACAGATAGACGCATACTTCGGATCAGTGCCCATCTCTATAATCGGGAAGAAGATTACGCCAGGCTGGGAACTGCACTTAAAGAAATACTCTGACAATCTGTTTAAAATATAGACGAACAGTAAAGTCTAAAATATCTAATTTTCTGTAAAGTGAAGATGCTGAGATCTTATCTCTTAATATAAAGACCGGTTCACTTCATATCGTTCGATAACAGAATGATGGAGATATCGTCATTAGATCCTTCATTCAATGCTTTATTGATCAGTTCTTTCGTTATCTTTTCCAGACTCTCATTCTCTGTGATAATGGTACTAATCACTTTGTCAGTAACAAAATCTGTTAATCCGTCAGAACAGAGCAGAAAGAGCTCCTTCTTACCCAGAGTAATCTTCTGTATTTTGAAATCTATCATCCTTTCCAGGCCAATTGCTTTTGTCAGAACATGGCCAGAAGGATGCTTGACCAGTTGTTCTTTCTTCAGTTTGCCCTGTTTGTAATATGCCCAGATCATAGAGTCATCTTCAGTAATCTGTTTAAACTTCTTATCCTGGAATCTGTAGAGTCTGCTATCACCAACATTCGCTATAAAACCCCTGTCTTCTGTAATCAACAGAACAACAGAGGTTGTCCCCATACCACTACATTTAGTATGAATAATCGAATAGTCGTGTACGAAACGATTTGCTTCTTGAACCAGTTCTTTTAACCATTCTCCACTATAAGCCGGATTATACTCTTCTAGATATTCGTCTACAATAGATTTAACACAGAGCCTGCTGGCGACTTCACCGCTTCTTGCTCCCCCCATTCCGTCACATAAAACCGCAAGAGCAGTATTGTCTCGTTCACTGACTGAAATATAATCCTGATTAACAAGGCTTTTACCCCCCTGCACTGATTCGATATAATAATTCCACATATATCTTACTCTCAATTTCTTTTCGGCTTAAAAAATCCTGATTAACAAAGCGAATCCGTACCATAGAAATGGAAACAGAATAAGGGTGTTTTCTTAAAATACCCGTAATCAACCCCCTCTTTTATATGCTACGAGTATTATCCCGAATTCTTAAGAATTCAGGGCGGTATCTTTATTAACGAAAAGCCTATTTCTGCTCTTCTAATACACGATCAAGTTCCTGAAAAGCCTGAGAGGCTTTGAACTGATTATATAATGCTTCTTCGTTTCTGATCTGGTTTCTTAGACTACGATCTATTTCATCCTTCGGAATGCTGACTCTGATAAAAGTTTTATACCTGTTCTCATCTGTTACATATGATTGACGTCTGGAAATCTGAGTACCGGAGAATTTTGCGTTAGATACTACTCTGGTTACACTGCTCGTCAGAGCAAGCACCTGAGGATCTTCTACCCCCGCCTCTTCTGTATAATTTTTGATCATGCTTTGAACGTGAGCTTCGACATACTGAGCAGCTTCCTGCATTGCATTAGCATAGGCAGCCTGCTCTGAAGCGTTCTGGCTGACCTTCTCTGCTTGCCCGTAAGTGTAGACAAAGTCTGGATCGCCCTGCAGGCCAAACCAATCAGGTTCAAATACAGGTGTCGGAGCTTTCTCTTTTTTCCCTGAAGAGCAAGCAGTTAAGATTATCAGTCCTGCAACAAACAGTATCACTATACCTTTTAGCTTCATAATTTCCTCCCGTATTATGTATCAGAAATTCATAAGTAAATCAATATAACTAAGATTATCTTAATAGATGTAGTTATCTTATTGTCAATCTTTTTTTGTTGATTTTGTTACTCTGACATCCACAAGAAAAGGGTTTGGAGTAATTCACACCTCTCCTCTTATCAGAGTAGTATCTGTTCTCAGGAATAATTACTCACAGTCTCTTACTCCAGTTTAACTCTTCTGAAAGAATCATTGCGAATCCAACCTGTAACTCCGGAGGGGAGGGTTATCTGACTCCAATCTTCACCTTCTATGTTTACTATAATGATCATACCTTCGTGAATTGTAAAGAGGTTGGTATAGTCTTCTGCCGGGCCACTATATCCTGTAGTCGAGCTCGATATCAATACACCTTCCGAATCATCCTTGTAATCTCTCCAGCGATATAGAGACACTGTCCCTGATAGCAGAAATAGAACTATAAGTAGGGAGAGAATAAAGAGCGGAACAGTTCTTTCATTATTCTTATAGTAGATAATCAGAGTGTTAATTACAAGTACTATTAGAAGAATAATAAACAGGGTTAATAGAAAAAGGCTGTTCAGTGAGAGTGCAAAGACGATTCTATGCAGGATCAGAAGGAAGGGATTAGTCTCTTCTGTCGTCTGTCTGTCTTTGGTTAGGGCAAGAAGATAATTGAGGTTATTTTTCAGGAGGCGGTTGTTCGGTTGTAATTTCAACCCTTTTTTATAGTTAAGTATAGCCAGGCCCAATTCATTCTGGCGGTAGTAAGTATTACCAATGTTATGAAAAAGCTCAGCATTTACTATTCCCTCTTCTACCAGAAAGAGAAACGACTCCAGGGCCAGGTCGTAATTACGAGCTTCATAGGCCTCTACTCCTCTTTGAAACACTTCTTCCTGGTCTGAAAATGCGGAGAGCTTTAAGGATATCAGGCTAAAGAAAACAACGATTAAGATCAATAGAGCAGTCTTTGTAATGATCTTTCTTCTGGCGTTCGTTCTTACACTCATAATATTAACTCTCAAACGATCAGCGATGTTTCTTTCCATTTCGATATTGTCGGCTAATCATAGCGATTACCTCTTTGACCTTTTCGTAATCTTCACTAATCTTGCTACTATCAAATCCACCTGGCTTGAACCGGGCCTCTAAACAACGATTGATTATCTCATTCAATTTCTGTATCGTTTCAGCGGGATAATATAGTTTCTCCAATTCATTAATGATTCTCTCGTTTGTACTTCCTCTCGCGATCTTCAAAATATCAGTCAGATAATTGCTCAGTCCAGTATTAACGTAGCTGTAGAATTCCAGATTGCCCTTATTCGCTGCTCGTGTAGCATTCTGCAAGTATTTATGGAGTATTTTTCGCGACTGCTTCTGCCTGACATAACTCGCATCGGTAGTCAATCTATCACGTTCTTTTCTATAATAACAAGCTAATGGGATTGTGAGAATTGCCAGGATCCAGAATATCCAGTAGATATATGAGTGAATGAGCAGAGAGGGGCGTTTCAGTCTTACCGAACGGTGAATATAAGCTATATCAGCTCCTTCAGTGATAACGTCCTGTTGTGCTACTGTATGAGGGATAATCCTCATATCAGAAGGTGCAACAGCAATGTGATATGATGATGTTTCTATGGTCTGATAACTATTACTAGTTGAATCAAAATAGGTAAATGAGAGTGGTGGTATAGTGAAATCTCCTTCCTGGTGAACTATAACAGGGTAGCGAATCACCTTGCTACCTGTTACTACTTCTCCCTCAAGTTTGACATCCGTAACAATCTCCGGATCAATAAGACGAATAAAGGGGAGTTGTGGGAATGATGGAGAATCAAAATGCTTTAAATTTCCGTTCCCGGTAATTGTTATGGTATAGGTAAAAGTGTCTCCGACTGTCAGGTCAGGATTACTGATTTCAGAGCTGATCCTGTAATTACCGACAGCTCCTGTAAAGTGTTCAGGTCTTCCTTCAACTGGTAATTCTCTAATATTGAAGCTCATCGGTTCACTTGAAACATTAACCCTTCGGGTAGAGTCAAAATCAAAGAATGTTCTTGGACGAACAATGACCTCGGCGTTGATTTCCAGTGATGGAAGTTCTAAGGTTCCAGTCTGATTGGGATAAAGGACGACAGTTCGGAGCGTCATCACCTGATACATAACACCCTGATAATTGGTTCTCTGGAAATTCATTCTATTGGCAAAAAAGATGTCATCTTTCCAGAAACCAGTGAAGTTCGGTTCATTGACAAATGAGAGATTAGCCAGGTCATAGCGGGAATAAAGACGATAGTGAACAACAATCGGTTCACCACGGAAGGCTGTTGATTTTGAAACCTCTGCTTTTATGAAGAGATTATCTGCTATTTGACCCTGATCGGGTGCTGGATCACTGAACTGCCTGGCTACTGGTGGTGGTTGTGTCGTTCCCTCTACAACTGTTATTCTGATTGGATTAGTGGTCAGGGTTTGTTCATCATGCTGTAAAGATATAGGGGGGATGAGGTGAACTCCATTTACTTCTGGTTTGAGAGTGTATATGAAGCTTTTCGTCACTGATCTGGTCATTCTGCCATTGACGATCGAAATGGATGAGGATGAAGAAGTAGATGTTCCAATATTGGTAAAACCAGATATGTTTGGAAGTTCAGGTTGCCCAATCTGTCCGGCATTTTCTCCTGCAACTTCCAGAGTCAACCTCAGAACATCATCCAGTCCAATGGTAGTTTTATCAACGTAAGCATTGATCGATAAATCAGCAGCCATCAGTGGGTTCAGAGTAATTATCAGTATGAAGATCGACCAACCAGTTATTTTTATCAAGATTTCCCTCTAATCAGACATTTGATCCATAATTATGGCATTATTAAGATTCTTACCAGAATCTTCCCTTCAATTCCAGACTCTTTCTCTCTTTATCACGTTCTTCCTGTAAAAGCTCTCGTTCTCTGGCCATCAGTGAACGAAGGATATTTTCAGCTTCTTCTAATTCTCTTTGACGATCAGGGTCGCTATCCTGAGGTGAGTCACCTTCTCCTTCATCTCTCTGAACTACCTCAGCCTCTTCACCTTCATCCGAATCATCAGGTTCTGCATCTGCCATCTGATCCTGTTGTTGATTCTGTTGTTCATCTTCGTCTTCACCTTCTCCGGACTCTGGTTGTTGTTCTGTCTCTTCCGACATCTCCTGAAGCATTAATCTAGTCAACTCATAATTATAACGGGCATCATAATTGTCCGGATCAGCTATCATGGCATTTCTATAACTCTGCAGAGCTTCCTTATACTCCTGCTGTTCAAAGAGCGCATTGCCAAGATTATGATAGGCATTCGACTTGTTGGGGAACTCCTCGTCGCGCAACGCTCTTAAATATTCAGTAATAGCTGCATCTAAATTACCTGCCCGGTAATGAGTATTACCAAGATTGAGATGTAATGGGCCTTCACCGGGATGATTAATTACATTATCTTCAAACTCACGTTGTGCCTCTGTAAAATCTTCGTTTTCGTATGCTTTTATGCCTCTCAGATTGCGCAAAACCTTGTCGTAGGTCAGGTTTATAGCCGATAAACTGCTCATGCTGACCAGAAAGATCATAACGAGTATTAGTTTCATTCTGACCGCTCCTATATCTCATCAGTCCTAGTATAAAACACACCTGTAGTTTATAAATTTCTTACTTTCGGTACTTTTTTCTTATAGAGAATCAATGATTCGAGTAAGATAAGCAAGAGAGCTATAGCTGCAAAGTAATGATATCTCTCTTTATATCGGACATAGTCTCTCGCTTCGTATTTATCTCTTTCTAAAGTTTCAATTTCTCTGAGGATTTCAAAGATTTCTGCCTGGTGTGGTGTAACATGATAGAATCTACCTCCTCCTGCTCTGGATATGAGATTAAGAGTATCAACATCAAGTCTGGAAACCACGACATTACCGGCATCATCTTTAGCGTATTCAATGTTTCCTTCGGGAGTTCTGATCGGGATCGGGCTTCCCTCAGTAGTACCGACTCCTAATGTATAGATTATTATACCCTCTTCAGCAATTTTTTCTGCCATAGTGATCCCCTCACCACCAAGGTCTTCTCCATCAGTGATTAATATTATTACCTTATTCTTATCAGGTTCATGAAACAGGCTGGCAGCAGTCTCGAGTGCGTAACCGATATTGGTTCCCGGAACAGGAACAGTATCGGTATCGAGTAGATTCAGAAACATTTTGGCAGCCTGATAATCATCGGTCAGGGGTAATTGCACAAAACTTTCACCAGCAAAGGGAACAAGAGCAATCCGATCTCCCTTTAATTGATCGATAAATAATGAGATGTGATCTTTAGCCCGTTGAAAGCGATTTGGGCGGATATCAGTTGCTTCCATTGATTTAGATGTATCGATACAGAGAGCTATGTCAAGGCCCTCTTTGGCAATAATCTGAACATCCTGTCCCCAGCGTGGCCTGGCCGTGGCAATAATAATGAAAAGTAGAGCCAGAATCAGCAGGATATTTTTTAAATTCCAGTGGAATCTGGAAAAATCAGAGAGAAAGAAATTGAAGAATCGTTGTTCAGCAAACCGGTAAAATCTTTTCTGCTGCCAGATTCTGGACAGTCCGAGCAGTATGATCAGGAATGGTATCATCAGCAAGAACAAAAGGAAGTTAGGAGTAGCCCAGTTCATAATCAGATTATCCTATAATACGTTCTTTTTTATCTAATTTGGTTCTTTGCTTCATTCGAGACTCATCTAACCTTATGTTGTTTACCATTATACATTTATCATTAAGTTCTTATCTATGGAAACTCGACATGGAAAAGGGTTCTATAGAGAAACTCTAGAGTCAGCAGACAGAAAGCCAGCAAGAGAAGCCAGCTGAAGATCTCAGTATAGCGATAGTAATGTTCGATCTCGTATTCACTCGTCTCGAGTGAATCAATTTCCCTGATGATTCGTTCGAACTCAGCAGTATTTGTAGCTTCCCAGGCTTGATTGACACCGGTAATATCTGCGATTCTTTCCAGTGTTTCCATATCATATTCGATCTGGACTTTCCGATATTGTGTACCAAATACGGGATGTTGAAAGGGAAAATCTACCAAGCCTTCCGAACCAATACCTACAGGGTAGATTTTTATTCCGTATGTTTCTGCCAGGTGTGCTGCTGTTATCGGATCTATCTCTCCGGTATTATTGACACCATCGGTTATTAGTATTATCAATTTAGATTCAGCATCAGAATCTTGAAGTCTGGCTACAGCTGTAGCCAGACCCATACCGATAGCAGTGCCAGATGCGTTTTCAGGAAAGTCTATACTGGAAATCAGATGTTTCAGAAGACTGTAGTCTGTAGTAAGAGGGCAGAGGGTAAACGCATGAGGAGCAAAAACAACTACTCCTATTCGATCATTCATTCTGTTTTCAACAAAATCAAGAGCTACTCTTTTGGCTGCTTCCAGGCGGTTATCAGGTTTAAAGTCAAGTGCCTGCATACTACCACTGACGTCGATCGCCAGAATTATGTCAATACCCCGGCCACGAATGATCTCCTGCCTGTCTTTTAATCTCGGATAGGCAAGGGCAATGACCAGCGAGCCAATTAAAAGACTTCTGATTATCAGGGGGAAGAAACGGATTATACTACTATTATGAACTGATTCTCTCAAAATATCGAGTCTGCTGAAATTAATCCTTGCTCTCTTTTTATCCTTTATGAATAACTCATAAAGAATGTATAGCGGAATGAGTAGAAGAAACCAGAGCAATTTCGGATAGACGAATTCCAGCATCAGGACCTCTCATCTGGCTTATCTTCAGATAATCTGTGAGTGAAAGATTTCAGATAATTTTCTAGCCAGGTGGTATGTTCTAACGCTTTGTTTACATAGGGAACAAATCTGGCAAATTTTACCATATCGGTCTCTTTAAGGAATCTGTTGATTTCTAATCTCTCCTCAGTTGGCAGGTTTTCAATCTGTTGAGTTATTTCACTGCTGGTCATCTCAACGGCATTGAAGTTATAGTTTAGTTCCAGGAAGTAACGAAGTATATAAGATAATCGAAAATAGTAATCGAGATATTCCCCTTTCTCAAGTAGTCTATCCTGTTTTAAACCTTCAAGCAATTCCAGTGCTTTGATATAGGGTGGACGAGGATCAATCTCTATCTCTGGTATTGATATTTTTACTTTGCCAGATATTTTCTTCCAGATCAATATAACGATCCCAGCCAGAAGAATAAGTATGGCGATTGGCAGAATATAGTCCCAGAAACTTAGACGGAGTTTCAACGGCCCACTGATATCTCTGAGTTCCATATCTTCATCTATGAGGACAGAGCTAACTACCAGATCAACAGGTTGAGAACGGATAATCTCTATATTGCCGGTTTCATGGTCGAAGATCTCAAAACTGAGTGACGGAAATCTCTGCTCTCCAGTTTCAAAAGGAGCTATCTGATAAGTGAATCTGGATAGCAGTATTTCATCTTCCCTGGTTTCTCTCTTATGTATTCCGATAATAGAAAAAACTCCCAGTGTATCTTTAACCGGGTGAAAGACCTCCTGTTGCAGATTAGTAGTGATCAGAATATTAAGCTGCAGTGGTGAACCGATCAGAATCTGTTCAGGTAGGGTCATTTCCTGTTCGATAATGGGTTCAACACTCAGAAGGGGTAAAGAATAAAGCATACAACCGCATAAGAGTGTAATCCAGAGTAGAAATCCTGATAACTGGTTAATCTTCGGGATAAGCTTGGACAACGAGTTATATCCTGTCTTCATAATGCACTATCGATTCCTTCGGCTGATTCTCTTTTTAAAAAATTTCATAAGTTCGGTGACATAATTATCGCCTGTTTTAAGGGTTATCAGATCAACGCGCATCTTCTTGAATTTATCTATAATCTCCTGCTGTCTTTCTCCTGTTAATCGGGAAAACTCGGTTCTGATACGTTTGCTATATGTATTAACAGAGAAGGTTGATCCCGTTTCCGGATCAGAGAGATGAAGTAGACCGACTTTGGGAAGATCCAACTCTGCTTTATCGATTATCTGAATTGCTACAACATCATGTTTTTTGGCGAGAATCTTCATCTCATTCTCGTAATCTCTGTCAAAGAAATCAGAAAGGATGAAGACAATGCTTCGTTTAGTCAGAAGCCTGTAGAGATAGCGTAATGCATTGGAAAGATCTGTCTTCTTGGATTCAGGCTGATGATACAGAACTTCACGCAGGATACGGAGTGCTGTTTTCTTACCCTTCCGTGGTGGGATGTATTTTTCTATCTGGTCAGAGAAAAGCAGCAAACCTACTTTATCGTTATTAGTGATGGCCGAGAAAGCAAGAACGGCAGTAATCTCGGTCAGGAATTCGGATTTCAGGTAATGATGAGTTCCGAAGAGGGTAGAGGCGGAACAATCAACAACAAAAATAACATTGAGTTCTCTCGTTTCTGAAAAGACCTTTATATAGGGATGTCCCATCCTGGCTGAGACGTTCCAATCAATCTGTCGGTAACTATCACCAGGCTGGTAATCTCTTACTTCAGCAAACTCAAGCCCCTGGCCCTTGAAGAGGCTGTGATATTCGCCCGAAAATATCTCGTTAACGATATTCCGGGTAGTTATCTCTATCTTACGAATACGTTTTAGAATTTCTCCGGTATTCATACTGATCAATCTTTCATGCTGATTTGATTTAGTAATCAGGGAACCTCAATTTCATCAAAAAGTCGGTCGACTATGTTGTCCTGATTGATCTGTTCTGCTTCTGCTTCGTAAGTAAGAATGATTCTGTGTCGAAGGATATCTTTTCCTATAGCTTTTATATCGTCTGGAGTTACATATCCTCTACCTTCCAGAAAAGCATTTGCTTTTGCAGCCTGAGCTAGGTAAATTGATGCCCGAGGAGAAGCTCCATAATCTATCAAGTCCTTCAACTCTTTCAATCGGGGATATGTCTTCGGTTCTCTGGTGGCAAAGACAAGATCCAGGATGTAATCTTTGATCTTCTCTTCCATATAGATCTCTTTTACATCGTTCCTGAGAGCAATTATCTCCTCTGGAGTTATGATGTGGTTTACCTCGATAGGTGTGTCAGGAACCATTCTTTCAATAATCATTTTCTCTTCACTCTTTGTTGGGTATTCAATAATCAGCTTAAGCATAAAACGATCTACCTGAGCTTCTGGAAGCGGATAGGTCCCTTCCTGCTCCAGAGGATTTTGTGTGGCCATTACCAGAAACGGTTTAGGGAGTTCATAACTGTGATCACTTATGGTTACTGTCTTCTCCTGCATGGCTTCGAGAAGGGCAGATTGAACTTTGGCAGGTGCTCGGTTGATCTCGTCTGCTAGAATGAAATTGGCGAAAACAGGTCCCTTTTTGGGATAGAATTCAGATGTTTTTTGATTATAGATCATTGTCCCTGTCAGATCGGCAGGAAGTAGATCGGGCGTAAATTGAATCCTTTTAAAAGAAGCGTTAAAAGTTCTGGATACAGTATTCACCGCCAGTGTTTTTGCCAATCCGGGAACACCTTCAAGTAGAATATGTCCATTAGCCAGCAAGCCGATGAGAATACGTCTGATCATATAATCCTGGCCAACGATAACCTTTCTGATTTCTTTCTGAATATCTTCTAATATCTTACTCTTTTCGTAAATTCGTTCGTTAAGTTGTTCAATATCCATCAATTACCTCCAGAATGTAACCTGTATGCTATAGAAGAAATCTAATTAATGCTCTAAGCAGACAGAAAAATATCTGTCTAGAACATGGTTAGTTGTTACACACAAATAAACACAGAGAGACCTGCTATGTTTCATAAAGGCTAACTCTCTTATGCGTTATTCATAACGATCTATGATATGTTTCTGAATTACTGTTCCCTTCTTATCTTTAAAGTTAACCAGTATCTTATCTACTTCAATTTCCAATGTTGAGTAGGAGGCAGGGCGATCTTTATCCCAGTCATCTTTCAAATGTCCAGGATTGATATAATAAGAACCATCCAGGCGTCTGAAATCGAGTTTGTGACTATGTCCATAGCAGTAGATCTTCTGATTTGCCGCAACATCAGGCAGGTCATCAATATTGTGAACGAGTATGAAAATCCAGTTCTTGATCATTACTTCCTGGATTGGCGGGATTGACCCATCCAGATAGCAGGGATGAAAGATACCAGGAACTTTATAGATGTTCTTATTCTCGAGCAGGTCTGTATTCTCATCCAGATCCTCGTAATTATCGCCAAGGTGGAAAATATAGTTCGAGCCTGCAGCTTCTCTCTCCAGGATCTGGCGTAATAATTTCTGGTTTTTATGTGTATCAGACAGAATGATTACTCTATCCATCTCTACCTCACTATTTCTTACTTCCTCTGGTAGTTTTACTGGCTGTCTTCTTTTTGCCTGGTTCATTCTGAATCTCAGTCTTATTCTGTTTGGTTGTAGTCTTTTTAGGGCTCGTTTTTTTCGAGGTAGCTTTCTTTCCGCTTTTTGAAGGACTGGCAGGTTTTTTATTCTTATCTGTCCTGCTGTTTGACTTAGGGGTAGATGAGGTCTTTCTTTCTGTTTTCCTGGGATCAGAACTCTTTTTGTCAGCAGATTCTGTTCTTGCCGATTCGACTCCTTTCGTTTTCTTGTCTACTTGTTTTTCCGTTGATGCCTGTTTTTTCCTGCTTCTTTTAGATGCAGGCTCAGTACCCTTTTTTATGGTTTCCTTCTGAGGCTTGTCCTTCTCAGTGGTTGTTTTCTTTTTGGTTTTTTCTGTTGCTTTTTTTGACCCTGTTTTCTTAGTCATCGCAAGTTTCTCTTTTTCTGAAGCCTTTTTGGTTATCTTCATGTCCTTGGTGGTGCTTTCGCCCCTTACTGATGTCTCTTTTTTGGTCATTCGTTCCGGAGCGTTTATACCCATGAGATTGAAGGATATACTTAGTACTGCTTTGATAGCAGAAATCAGATACAGTCTGGCTCTTGAAAGTTCAGGATACTGACTGTTCACTATCTGGTATTTCTGATAGTATTTGTGGAACAGTGATGCCAGGTCGTAGGTATAGAAAGCCAATCTATGAGGTTCTCGTGTTTCAGCAACAGTGATAACAAGATCAGAAAAGTCGAGGAGTTTCTTAATAATCACCATCTCTTCTTCTTTTTTCAGCTTCTTGAGGTCATTATCACTGAAATCTTTCAGGGAAAGCTTTTCTTTTTTAGCCTTTTTCAATACACTGCATATTCTGGCATGGGCATACTGACAATAATAGACCGGGTTTTCGTTTGTTTTTTTCTTTGCCAGTTCAAGGTCGAAATTGAGATGGGCGTTTGGTTTCTTTTCCAGAAAGAAGAATCTGGCTGCATCGACACCAACCTCGTCAATTAGTTCATCCATAGTAATTATCTTGCCTGTTCTTTTCGACATTTTGACCTTTTCACCACCCTCGTAAAGGTTCACCTGCTGTAGGAAGACGATCTCCAGTTTACTCTCGTCGAATTTAAGTGCCCTGATTGCTGATCTGAGACGGGGGACATAACCGTGATGGTCAGGACCCAGGACATCGATCATATAATCGAAGCCACGGTGGTACTTGGTCAGATGGTAGGCCAGGTCAGGGACGAAGTATGTGATTTCGCCATCTGATTTCATCAAAACCCTGTCCTTTTCATCACCGAATTTAGAAGAGGCAAACCAGATAGCATCTTCACTCTCATAGGTGCAACCGGCTTCTGCAAGATAACTCAAAACCTCTTCGATAACACCCTGGGTTCGGAGTATTTTCTCTGAAACCCAGCTGTCGAATTCTACACCGAACCGTTCCAGACTCTCTTTCTGCATCTGATGTATCTCTTCCAAAGCAAATTCTTTCATCTTCTCCAGTTTATCTGCTTCGGAGTAATGCATTATTTTTGAACCCTCTTTGCCTTTTAGTTTTTGGGCCAGTTCGATTATGTATTCTCCCTGATAGGTGCCGGGTGGCAGTTCTTCTATCTTCTCGCCAATCACCTCCCTGTAACGCATCTCCAGCGACTCAGCCAGAACGTCAACCTGATTACCAGCGTCGTTAATGTAAAACTCTCTTTTCGCCTGAAAGCCCGCATAGTTCATAACTCTGTAGAGGATATCTCCGAAAGCTGCTGCTCTGGCATTAACTACGTTAAGCGGGCCAGTCGGGTTGGCACTGACGAATTCAATCAGTACTTTTTTGCCTTTACCGTATTCTGATTGGCCATAGTTTTCTCCACTGGTGGTTATCTCCTTCAAGGCTTTGTAGTATTGATTGCTGGCAATCTCGAAATTGATAAAACCGTTACCGGCAACCTTAACAGATTTATAATGTTTCTTCTTGGAAAGAAGATCGGCAATTTTTCTGGCCATATCTTTTGAGTTGATATTATTCCTGCGGGCATTAACCAGTGCTGCATTAGTTGAAAAATCACCATACTCGGGATTTTTAGGAATCTCTACATAGTACTCGTCAGAATACTCAAAGCCAAGCTTCTTCCAGGCGATCCTGAGATCCTTAATAATTATATCTTTTATCATACTGAAGTCCCACCCTTCAACTGTTATTTCTAATCGGTTTCTTTCTCCAGAGATCTTCTAGTTGATAGAAATCCCGGACTGGTATATCGAAAATATGAACTATAACATCAACAAAATCCAGAAGTATCCATTTGGCATTACTCATACCTTCTGAACCCATGAGATAGATCTTTTCCTGCCTGGCTTTTTCTATAAGATGTTCTGCTATAGCTTTTGTGTGTATCTCCCCATTGCCACTACAGACAATGAACCAATCTGTAAAAGATGATTTTCCTCTGACATCGAGAACAACTATATCTTCACCTTTCTTTTCACTGATCCATTCCTTAAACTGGTCAACTTTAACCTTTAATTCGTCCATACTACTCCTTCTTAATAATTCTGTTTGTAAGTCAAGACTATTCCATGTATGTCCTGTAATCGTTACCGAGAATGATATGAAATGATTCTGTAGTGCGTTCACTTATCGCATAAACGCTCCGTTCAATTCCCGTATAACTCTTCAACCGTTCCAGATCCTGTTGATCGTCTCTCTTAACTACAATGATACTCTTATCATAAATAAATTTATCGGCATTACCAATACCAATTACATCGACATTATACTGGGTAAGATAACGACTGTATTCAGAAGCTGCATTGTGATGTCCACAACCATTGAGGATGCGCACTCGAATAGCGGGAAGCATATCGATCTCTTCCGGGAGAGATTTCTTACAAGAAACAAGAAGGTTTAACAATAGTATTATTATTACCACTCCGATTCTAATGAAAGAGAATGTCATAGCGATCAATTGAATCTAAAACTCTTCAAAACATTTTCTAAGCATTTTATATGCCTGTTCGAAATCTTCCGGTATAACTCTGATCTCAGCGATGGTTGACATGAAATTTGCATCTCCAAACCAGCGGGGAACAATATGGACATGAAGATGATCATCAACTCCGGCACCTGCTGCCTTGCCGATATTGATCCCAACATTTAACCCATCACTTTTATACCTTTTTGTCAGTACCTTTTCGCATAATCTGACTGTGGTAAAGAGGTCGTGTAACTCATCCAGTTCTAATTCGTTCAGATTGGCTACGTGTCTATTGCTCACTGCCATGATATGTCCATTATTGTATGGATAGAGATTCATAATAGCAAAAGAATGTTCTGATCTATACAAGACAAGCCTCTTTTCGTCATCTTCCGGTTTGATACAGAATATACATCCTGCAGCTTTTTCTGCCATTAGATATTCATAACGCCAGGGTGAGTAGAGATTTTTACTCATCAATTCTCCTTTCCTGATACTTCAAAACGGAGTTTTCTGGTATCTCTCTGTTGATAACAACATTATAACCTTTCAATTCGGTGTTTTCCCCAATTACGGTATTATCGAGATAACTATAAGGGCCGATAGATACACCTTTCTCTATCTTTGATCTTCCTTTGATGATTGTACCGCTGCCGATGTCAACATCCGGTTCTATATTGACCTCATCACCGATTATGATAGAAGCAGGGTTTTCTATGCTAACTCCATTAGCCAGCCAGTGGTCCCTAATCCTGGCATAATAACTCATCTCCAGTCTGGCTAATTCTTTCTGGGAGTTGATACCTGTTACTTCATCGACATGGTCGGTAATCAAACCAACAACCTTTTTACCCATAGAGTTAAGAATAGCGAGTGTATCAGTCAGGTAATACTCCTGTTGCCTGTTATCATTATCAATCTGTTCTAATGCATTAAAGAGGAGTTTGCTGTTAAAACAGTAAATTCCTGTGTTGATCTCATTTACTTCTCGTTCTCGGTTCGTTGCATCTTTATATTCGACGATCTTTGCAATCCGATCATTTTCATCTCTAATTATTCTGCCGTATGAAGCCGGGTTTTCCAGCTTAATTGTAAGGACTGTACAGGCAGCTTCATTCTCCCGGTGTGTTGTAAGCAACTTTTCCAAAGTTTCTTCACTCAGGAGTGGGATATCACCACAGAGAATAAACAGGTTCCCTTCAAATCCCGCAAAGAGTTTCGAACAGACCATGACAGCATGGCCGGTTCCCTTTTGCTCTATCTGCTCAACAAAACTTATTTTATCATTCTGTGGAATAGCAGTTTTAACTCGCTCTTTCTGATAGCCAACCACTATCCCGATGGGATCACAATTGACCTTTAATGCAGTCTCGGTTACCCGTCTGACCATCTCTTTCCCGGCAAGTTTGAAGATTACCTTCGGCCGTTCCGATTTCATTCGAGTTCCTTTGCCTGCTGCCAGAATTATTGCACCGCAATTCCGCATTTTTATCCTCCCCAGTACTATTCTCTAAAGGTGTGAACCATAGTTTTTATAGAGAGTTATATTTCAAGGAAAAATTTCCTGATCATAATTCCCAAAGTGAGCCTGATTCATCAGAGATGGTCTCCCATAATGATTTGATAGTCCTGCCAAGCAGAGGGTGGATAAGATCGGGACAGAGTTCACACAGTGGTTTAAGAACAAAACTTCTCTTCTGAATCCCGGGGTGTGGAATAACCAGATCGGGTTCCTGAATGATCTTGTCCCCAAAAAACAGAATATCTATATCAATAGTTCTCTCACCCCATCTTACCGTTCTCGTGCGTCCGAGTCTCAACTCAATTTCTTGTATTCTGTTAAGCAGTTCCCTTGCCGATACCGAACTTTCCAGCTTTAAGACACAGTTAACAAAGTCACGTTGCCGGGAGAGACCGTAAGGCTCGGTAATATAGAAATTGCTGATGTGGATATTCTCGAATGTGGGTGTGTTGGCCAGCAACTCTACAGCTGTAAGTATCGTCTTCTTCCGGTCTCCAACATTGGAGCCGAGCGAAAGATAGATCTCCATTTATCTCCCTCTGGACATCTCTATCTCAACAGAACCGAGAGATCCGTTAATCGGAACAGACGGTTTTTTTATCCTCACTTCAGCTTTTACTATTTTAGGAAAATGCTTGAACATGGTATCAAGTATCTCATTGGCGCAGTCTTCCAGCAGGTGGAATTGTTTCTTCTCCATCGTGTGTCTGATTTCTGCATAGATTTTGGTATAATCGATAGTATCGTGAAGATGCTTGATCTGGCTATCTTCTTCTGGAGTTGTCTCAATCGTCAGATTGACGATAAATCTCTGTCCCAATACCCGTTCTTCAGGATGAACCCCATGATATCCATAAAACACCATTTCATTAAGATGTATCTTCATAGTTCAACCTTCTCAACAATTTCTACACTGATCTTGTTAGAACTCAACCTGTCAAACAACTTGATTATTATACCACTCAGTAACAGCCCGAAAAGAGAAATAACAATAGCTAAACTTTCTCCTGTCCCAATGAGATATCTGGAAAGCAGAAAAAAACAGATCATCATGAAAATAGGGAAGATAAAGATAAGAAACGAGGAGATAAGACGCGATTCAGGACTTATGTGCAGCCTGACTATGTCACCCGGTTTCAATGATAGGTCACTCTGCAATCTGAATTCAGCTTTGTCTGAACCACCCATACAAAGCATATTCAGACTGCAGGAACGACAGGCACCCTTACGCTTCATCTGAACCAGAACGCCTTTCTCTCCTACCTCTTTAACTATAGCTATCTCATCTTCCTGAAGTTTTTGCTCATTGTCTATCATTTCTTTCTTACCTCTCCTTCAGTTTTTTCGATTATCCCGGTTGTTGAATGACCCGCATGATAGGGAAGACTTTTTACTGTTCCACCTGAGGCAAGAACGATATCGGAACCAACAATATCTTTTACAGGCCAGTCACCACCTTTGACGAGAAAATCTGGGTTAATCCTCTTTATTAGATCGTATGGCGTATCTTCTTCAAATATAACAATATAGTCAACCATTATAAGGGCGGAGAGGACATAAGCACGGTCATCCTGACGATTGATCGGGCGGCTATTTCCTTTCAATCGCTTCACAGAGTTATCGCTGTTCAGTCCAATTATCAATATATCTCCAAGGCTTTTTGCCTCAAAGAGATATTTCACGTGTCCTGAGTGAATGATATCAAAACAACCGTTAGTAAAGACCACTTTCTTGTCCCAGGCGCGTAATTTAGCTGCCATCTCTTCTATTGTTTCAACAGATTTGAGCTTGCTGTCAATCAAGTCCTCTTTAACCATAAGTTACCTCAAGGCAACTTATTCTTATCCCGGTTTTTTTGTGAAGTCATTTTTAGTATTTGAGCAGGGAAGATATCTTTTTGCCTCGATAGAGAAAATACACTCTGAGAAGCTTTATTGTTCCATTACAGCAACGATACGATAAAAAGCTCTGTCTGAGATTTCTGCGGCCTGCTGGTGAAGATAGGCTGTCTCTTCAACAAGAGCAGCCAGTAAGATAAATCCATCCTCTGCCGGATTGCTTATGCTGTAGAAGATTCTGTAATGGTCGACAGTAACAGGATTACCCAGCGTGTCTTCAGTAACTGCATCCCAGGTTAGCAGGACATCATTATTTATCAATTCGATATCTAGATTGTCCGGTCTTTGCGGTTTGGAATTGAAAATATCATGCTCAACGAAATCGATATCATTGTCACTAAACCTGATAGTTGCTGAGCTCCAATCCTCATTGGAAGCAGCGATAAAGATAACCATATTTGTAAAATCAGTTCCGTAAGATTGAAATTGATAGATAGAGCCTGTATCAGTTTCTATTTCATGAGTAAGAGGGAAATTAGCTTCAGCATCAAAATAGTCAAGGCTGACGGTTGTTAATCCATCATTTACATTAGATACTATATTACTGAGTATAGGTTCTGTATTGACTGCTGGTACCAGAGTCTGTTTTTGTAGGTAAACAATATGGTAATTACCTTCATCCATAATTGTTACTGTCTGACCGAAATTGGAGATCTTCTGGGTCATAGCAACAACGTTTAAAGGCGTATCTGGTGAGTAAACATTAGCAAAATCATCATCATTCATCAGATCATCGACCAGGCAGGAGATGTACAGAGTATTATTAGTATTATCGATACTGGTAACAACAGAACCTATAAGTGTCAAATCCTCTGTCTCTGAATCGATTTTATAGAGACCCGGACTGATAATTCCTAAAAGGTCAACAGTGTAAATCAGGGAATAAACATATTCAGGGGCACCGCCAGTTTCAGGAAATAAACTGATAGTGTAGGAAAAAAAAATGGTGAATAGACTACCACTAATCGGAAAGCCACCACCGTAATTAGTAAGAGCAAAGAATATTCTTTCGTCGGAGAATAGCATCTTCTCACCTGCAAGATTGAGATGGTCTGTTATCTCGGTGTTACGAGGATATTGAGAGAGTAGAGTCATGTCACTCAGGCTGCCTGGGATTTGATAAGTAAAGCCCGGAATAATGTTGATGTTATCATCATCTTCGATTCTGAAGCTGAGAGCCTCTTCTGTTATATTGTCGAATGAAGTGAGAGTCTGAAATGTACTATCGGTCAAATTAATCACACCAGAATTTATCCAGCCCTGATCGGTATAGTGGCTCATCTGATGAATCGTTTCGTCCTGATAACTACTCTCGTAGCGAATTATAATCTCATTATCGACTGTTAGGGCACTCTTCCTGATATCGGACCAGTTACCCCACAGCGCGATATAAATAAACACTGAAATGTATAAGCAACAAAGAGCTCTTTTCATTCACTCCCCCTTCTTAATCATCTTTTATCCTAAAATAAGAGCTAACCACAGCTAAATCGATATCCTCACCCGTTTCAAGATATTTCAATAACTCCATTCCTGTCCATACTCATTTATGTTCAAAACTTCCTACTTTTGAAAGGTGAACTGATATGTAGTATGGGAGTCGGCTTTAGCTGACTCCCATACTACCATAAGGTCAAGTTGAGTAATCTCAACGAACCTTTATCAACTCATCAAGTATATAACTGACTTCATCTGCTGACATCCCTTTTTGCAGCCTGCTTTGCAGTAATCGGGTCAGAGAATCTCTTTCTCTTGCCGGTTGCTCGTATAACTTTACTGCTATAACATAGTAGAACATATGGTTAGCAGCCATAGCGACGAGTTCATGAATATACTCTGTTCCAAATGTATAGCCATGATAGTAGTATTCACCTTCGACATCTTCTGATCCATTATAGAACACGAAATAGAAATCAGGTTCAAGAGGCTGCCCGTATATATTTGTCGTAACTGGATCCCAGCTGATCACTGCATCATAATTTATAATGGTTGTCGTAATATTATCCGGTGGCATGGGGGGGACGTATTCACCAATACCAGAAAGCTCAACGGTGAGGATCGGGTCGTTGTTTGAGTTGTTAACGATGTAGAGAGTATCAAGAATGGTTCCTACAGTCTGAGGGGTAAAACAGACTTCTATATTGAGAACTTCTTCAGGTTCCAGGCTTATTGTCCTCGCTTCGGGAAGACTGAATGTAAAATGGGTAGGCACATCCTGGAAATGAATACTATCTATTATAAGGGTGCTATTACCGATGTTGCTGATTCCGATGGTCTGATATTCGGATTGATTAGCTACATATACAGTCCCAAAATCGATAGTTTCCTCAGATAAGAGACTTATGAATGGTTCACCTGTTACGACAGTGATATAATCCTCTTTTATCTCTGAGTAGCTAAAACCGAATTCGTCAGTAACAGTGAGAGAAACTGAATAAATTCCTGCAGTTAAGTAGGTGTGTAGGGGATTTTGTTCTGTTGATCCATTTTCATCTCCGAAATCCCACTCCCACGAAACAATTTCACCTTCTCCCGTTTCTGTTTCATTGGTAAAAACCACTGTCAATGGTTCGACTCCATACATATGATCAGCAGAAAAATCAACCGTCGGTGGTGATGGCATTGAACAGGTTATTATGATTGTGTTAGAGGGTTCTGATTCACCCTCTTCATATAATACTGTAACATAATACTCATAAGGAACATCATATACAACATTCTCATCGATGAATGTTGTATCGACTACTGTCTCTTCATTTATCATCAAACTGTCGCGATAGACGTTATAGCCTGAGATTGCCAGACCCTGTTCCATTGAGACATCCCAGTTAAGCTCCACATAGAGGTGATACGTGGTAGCGATAAGATTCTGAGGCGGGTTCAATACTGTTATGTAACCCTGCCACTGCAGGAAGGGATAACCATTATTTCTATAAAGGGGATCTATACTCCAGATGTCAATAAAATCCCAGGTATTATAGGCATCAATACCATAGGGATAAGTCATGTCCTCTGTTGACCTTCCTTCTCCTCCCGCACTCTCGATCTGGCCGGATGTTCCGATATCCCAGTAAGAATTGTTAATGATTGACAGGTCATTATAACCGAGTAAACCACCAACAATGCTTTCTCCGCTGACATATCCTGTACTGTAGCAGTTGGTTATGGTGGCATTAGTACTGTTACCAACCAACCCACCGACATTGTGTGTTCCAGTAGCTGTCCCCGTCGCATAACTATCCGAGATGATTGCAGCTCCGGTGTTCTCACCTGACAATCCGCCAACAAGCGAAACCCCATTTACTATAACTGAACTGTAGCAACTGCTAACAGTAGAACTGCTGCAATGGCGACCGATCAGGCCACCAACGTGAGTATTTCCAAGCAGATACCCTGTAGTATAACAGTTGCTTACATGCGAATATCGGTTTCTGCCTATAAGTCCTCCTGCATATGTGCCACCTGTCAGATCTATATCTGTCAGCTTTACATTCTTAATTTCAGCATATCTGATACTTCCGAATAACCCGATATATTCGCTAAGCGGGCGGTTGCAATATAGAGCATCAATTGAATAATCCTGACCATCATAACTACCTGAGAAAAAGATATCAAAGTTCTCTCCTATTGGTAGCCATCCCTGTCCCTCAAACCAGACCGTGGTTTCTTCAGCATCAATATCTGCTGTCTGAATGTAATGACTTGCCCAGCGGATAGTTTGATCCGGTTGAGGAACAATATCATTACTTGCCGTTATCCAGTAGAGATTAGCCAACGATGAGATTACGTATGGATCTTCTGGTGATCCATCACCAGCTGAAGGAGACTGAGCAGCAGGTGTCAAATATGGAGTGACAGAAAAAAAATTCGAAGGATCTGATTCACCAGATGTGTAAAGAGCAGTAACATAATATTCATATGTGACACCATATTCTATCTCAATATCTTCGTATTCAGTAAGAGTAATAAGAGAATCATTCTGTACAAACTCATTTCTATACACATTATATCCAAGAATATCTAAATTCGGGTTCGAAGGAGCTTCCCAGTTGAGTAATACTGCATTGTTATTTACAATCACTATCAGACTGTGTGGAGGTGTAAGTGAATAGGATATAGCTTCGATTAGGTTTGAAGCAGAGGATTCACCCTCTTGATAGATAGCAGTAACATAGTAGGAATAGTAGACATCATTCTCGATATCATCATCGGTAAAAGTCAAATCTTCGAGCGGGAGAGGATTAATAATAGTATCATTACGATAGATATTGTAGCCCGCTACCTCGAGATCTTGAAACAGAGGTTCTTCCCAGGCTAATTCAATACTCAATTGGTGAGAAATAGCAGCCAGGTTCTGAGGAGGATTCAGGGAATAGGGGGTTGCTACAGCAATATTCGATCCTCCTGACTCACTCTCTTCATACAGCGCAGTAACAAAGTATTCATAGGTAACATCATTAGTAACGGACTGGTCCGAAAAGAGAGTATCTATAACAGTTGCAGTATTGATCATTTGATTATCACGATAAACATTATAGCCAAGCAGACTAAATTCCTGTTCTTCAGGGGATTCCCATTCGAGCAGAACAAGTCCATGAAATGGAGTAGCGGTAAGATTACCAGGTGGGGCATAAGTATATGGGGTAGCTTCTATAATGTTTGATGCTACAGATTCACCCTCGGAATATAGAGCAGTCACAAAATATTCATAGGTTTCATCATTGATTACGTCGAAATCTTCAAAAGTAAGCTCGATTAATGGTTCCAGGTTAATAATGACTTCATCACGATATATATTATATCCGAGGACCGGAAGTTCTTCGCTGATCGGAACTGACCAGTTAAGAATTACTGATCCTTGACAGGGAATGGCGCTAAGATTTGCAGGAGGATAGAGGAGGTACTCAAAATTCTGCCAGGAAAGGTAGGGATAACCATTGTTTGCATAGGATGGATCCTCAATCCAGGTTTCATTCCAGTCCCAGTCTACAAAACTATCTGCATAATAAGGATAGGTCATCTGGGCAGTTGTTCTCCCCTCACCACCTGCGGAAATCAACTGGTTACTAAATTCCATATCCCAATAAGATCCTGTTACTGAGCCACCAGAGACGTATGCTACCAAGCCACCGGGATCATAATTAGCAGTAATTAAAGTGGTACTGTAACAGTAAGATATAGCTGAACCTGGACCTGCACTGCCGCCTGTGAGACCTCCAACACGCCAGAATCCAGTTGCTGATCCTGCAGCATAACTGTTTGTAATCTGCGAAGTTTGATTGTTACCGACCAATCCCCCAACGTAAAAACCCGTACCAACGACACTACCCGTACTATAACTGCTGTCAACTAATGAGTTACCGATATTTTCACCAACCAGACCACCAACATTATCATTACCGTTTGCTGTGCCCGTACTATAACAATTTCTAACAATCGAATTGAGTTGATTCATCCCCAGCAGACCGCCAGAGTTAACAGATCCGCAACTCGCACAACCATATGAGATAACTCCTCCTGTGCTATAACTATTCTGAATTATCGAACTGTATTGATTTACTCCTGCTAATCCTCCGGCAGGACCTTCAGCATTGACATCACCTACACTATAACTGTTATCGATCAGAGCCGAAGTGTTGTTCCAGCCAACCAGGCCTCCGACATAAGAGTAACCACTTACTCCGGCATTGCTGTGACAGTCGATTACCGTTGCTGAAGAGTTAGTACCCAGTAAACCACCAGTATTATTGCCTGTAGAGAAGACGGTTCCTAAGCTGTGACTGTTACTTATTGTCGATGAACTGGTATTGTATCCAACCAAACAACCAATATGAGAGTAGCCGGAGACATTTCCTGAACTGTAACAATTGTCTATCATCGAATTACTTCTGCTTTGCCCTGTCAGTCCACCCACGGAGTTCTGTCCTGTAACATTGAGGTTGGTTACTCCCAGATTGCTGACCTGAGCACCCTCTATACGTCCAAAGAGGCCAATATTGTTCCTTGTGGGTCGATTGATATATAACGCATCGATTGTGTTATTTTGGCCATTATAAGAGCCAGAGAAGCTAATTGTATTATCTGCATTGAAGTAAAAACCAATAGGTTCCCAACCTTGATCATCGAACCAGGTTAATGTTTCTGTAGCGTCTATGTCTGCTACTTGAACATAGTGACTCGACCAGCGGGTTACCCTATCAGGGTCCGGAACTATATCATCATTTGCTGACAACCAGTAAAGATTCTCCAATGCAGCAATTTCATAAGGGGATGTGGTTGTCCCATCGCCTGATGATGGTGGAATTGCAGTCTGAGCTGAGAGAAGAACATTAAAGCTAAGAAATAAAAAAAATAAAGGTAAATACTTCATATAAACCTCCACATCCAGGGAAACTTCTCTGTTGCTATCTAAGAGCTAGCTGAAAGCAATACAGGTGAACACAATACATCAAAATATACAAACATCATTATAACCTCTGACTAAGGTATTATAAAAAAAACTTTTGATCGATTATCTACGAAAAGTTGTTAATCCTGTCAATCAATATTTACGTCTCAACTTTGACTCTTTAATACATTGAATTGAAAACTGGCTGAAGGAAGGAGCTTAATGGAGAAGAAATGAACAGAAACGATGTTTTGAAAAGGTTGATATCAGGGCGTCAATCAGAAATCTCAGCCGTAGAAGCTACAATTCTAAAGAATCTATGGTTAGAGACTGGTTCCGAATAATTATTGGTATCGGTATAAGCAATTGGCTCTTCCCAATCTTCGGTATATGGATTTACTGAGGAGAATATGTGATAAGAATTAGCATCATTGACGATGTCCCAGTTCAAGTGAACGGTTCCGTCTATGATATTTACCGAGACATTTTCTGGAGCTGGAAGCTCAGAAATTGATATAGCAGTCTGTGCAGCCTGATGCACAATCGGATTATCGGTATCCATGTTTTGGATGATAATCACTGCTTGCAGTTTATCAGGTTCCCAGTCAGGTTGATAAGGAAAAGCATGGCTGAAGGTTTGAGATTCTCCTGCCGTAGTCAGAAGAAAATTTTCTTCATGATATGCTTTAACTGAGGCAAAATAATCGGTATCCATAACTCCGGTGAGATCATAAGTTATGACAAACACAATTCTGTTGTTTGTGGTAGTAACATTACCGGTCATAATAGTCGTAGTTTCAATTATAATTTCGTCCTCTCCATTAATTGTCAAAGAAAGATATATCTCTACCGGACTTACAGTTGCAGCTAATTGGTTGTAGGCATCTATATAAGCCGGGAAATCAACTCCAGAGATTCCTATAGATCCATTCCACTGAGTGTAAGGTAGAACTGAGAAGTTATACAGACTTTGTCTCATCGAATAACCTGGACTCTGATGCAGGCCATCACCCTGCCAGATTAATGGAATAAGATAGGGAAAGTTTTCCTCATCATCGCACATCTGATGCAACGCTGACCGCGCTGCAGGGCATGAAGCACACCATGTCATAGTGAACAGTTCCGCAACGACATATTTTTGTGTTGCCGATAACGAAGCTAACAGAATCAAACAACAACTGAGTAACCCGAGAACCCTTTTCATATTTTCCTCTAACCGATTCAAAACTATCAAAATAGAACTCAATCTGTCAAGATATGTTATCTGATAAATCTGTTATTGCTTCAAACTTACGGTGAATGGGTTTTCAGGAACTCTGTTGAG
>Ga0334901_1001196_pt1 | contig 28891 bp, 28 predicted proteins | sample GraSluR3_MG_3_FD_207216 | JGI IMG/M metagenome (GOLD analysis project Ga0334901, IMG submission 207216) | Sludge microbial communities from methane-producing bioreactor in Wageningen University, Netherlands - Granular Sludge_15_08-R3 | ecosystem: Engineered > Bioreactor > Anaerobic >... | reverse complement strand
ATCCTTCCATAATAAAGGATTTTTTTATGCCCTGACCTTCTTAATTTTGAACATTTATAGTATTATGAATCATCACATTTAATTCCTGCAACGTTAGTATTTTGGAATCCATTAATTCATCGGAAACGTTAATACTTAGAGCAAAATGAACATGATTATTCTCCTGAAAAGCATCAAAAAGTGTATGCAATGCTTCCTCCAAATTAGGAACAGCATCGTCTTTAAGCAGTTTGACCGCTTGTCTCAAATTGTTCATGGACTGCCTGGTGAGTTCACGCGTTTTCCCTAGTACCGTTTTTATTTCCACCGGTCTCTGACCAACCACTTTTTCAGCATACTCAAGATTCATATTCAGAGCAACGAGCGCGTGACCCATCGAATCATGCAGTTCCTGTGCGATTCTCGTCCGTTCCTTGGTGATCGTCAGTTTTTCAATTTTCCTCGTATATTCCTCAAGTTTCTGATTTGATTCCTGCAGTTCCAGATTCAAACCTTCAACACGACGTTTTTCAATCATCAGATTACGAAACAATAGGATTGTAAGAAGCGTCAGGCCATAGGAAATTAATTCATGGCGGAGCGCATGCCAAAAGTCAAATTGCAGCATTTCAACTGAAAAAACCGTTGTAAAGTGCACTGCAATGAGAAAAATGGGCAGTTTTTTAGGAACGACGATTAACTCAACCAACAAATAGATGACATAAACTTCTGTACCTATGGTATCTTGAAAAAAAGCAATCAGAGCAATACAAAGCAGACTGAACAGGAAAGATACTTGATGTGCAATAGATTGCATGGTTAGGAACCGATAACGGATCAGATCATTAACATTTAAAACAGCTACAGCAGCTACAAGTCCAATAAATAGTTCCATATTGCGCTGAGCAAGCGGAATAAATGAATAGATAATCATCACCAGCGCTATATAGCGAATGACTTTACTATAGAAACGACTGGACATTGTCACAGCATCCTCTCACTGTTCAACTTCTTCATACTTAAAATGGGTATACAATTCATCAGGTAACATTAATTCTTTCATTTTACATTAAAGCAAAGCAACAGTGAATAAATGATCTTCACTGCTGCTCGTTTTTTAGAAAAGATGAATATGCAGAATACCCAACAGTCCGTCAATTAAAAGATAAACACCGATGATGCGAATGATAATCCGTGAAGCCTGTGTTTTTTTTCGAAAAAGGAAAATTTGAAGCTTCCCGATGAAGAGATTAATCAATAACCCTGCAGTCAGTTCAATTAAATTTATTGTTATTAATGACATTTTCACTCCCCCATCGAATCATTTTTTACTAGTCTTCCGCTCCGCACCCATAATGCCAAATTTCTGCCGGAAAATGAGCCGAACAGTTCAAATAAAAAACCAGTCTGGATCACTGAAAATAAATGTTCAGTGTTTCCTGAAATGGTCATTCTCTCAACCGCAACTTTTGCGAAAATTAAAGCAAGTAAAATCACAACAGTGAGTACACTTCCTTTTTTCATCAATCGTTGCGTCTGATCATCGAATCTGATCCTATAAAGAGATCCACGTATCCAACCGATAATTAAACCTAAAAGAGTTAATGCGGTAATCGTAAGCAAATCAATCATTTGAAAATGATTCATTTTTCCTAAAGCTGATATGCTCGTATAAAGCATAAGCACCGGCAGCAGCCATAACTTATTACGGTTCAACGTCCGTTCCCGCAGCTGCAGTAAAACGATGAGCAGCAGAACAAAAATAATATCCATTACGAATCATAAGCCTCCTGTCCTAAACTTATTTTTGCATCCGAACCGATACGCGCATCGACAATAGTGAGAGCATAAACCCGATGCATCCTGCACTAACTAGAACAAGTAAAGGTGTTGTCTGTGCCATCAACGTCTGTCCATCAATCATGACAGCATTTATAGCACCAATCGCCCAAGATTCCGGAGTCAGATGTGAAAGCCATACAACAAATTGAGGTGCGAACGTTTCAATTGAGAAAAAAGAACCGCCAAGCATTCCGGTTAAAACGACAATCATTGTTGATAGAATGGTGAACTGCTGTTGTTTTTTGAAGAATGGCACAAAGATTAGTGACATACCGACCAACGCAAACAAGTAACCAGCAAAGAGCGAGCACAGGGTAAGAAGATGAGCGAGCAAATGAAGTTTGAAAAAGTAGACGGCAACAAGCAATATCACTACAACATGAAAAGCAGAAAAGAGAAACGTAGCTACCATTTTCGACAGCACAATCTGACGATAACGCGCCGGTGTGCTGATCATTCGTTCAAAGGCGTGATTCTCCTTCTCTTCAATCATCGTTCTTAATCCTTGAAAAACGACAAACCAGACAAACATGACGAGAAATCCGATCAACGTGCGAAGGTTCTGTTCTCGCCTTTCGTTTTGCATACTTTGGGAACGATCAGAGACGAATATTGACGATACTTTTAAGCTTCGTTTGTAAAACTGAGACAGAAGAGTGGTTTTATCAGCATGAATGTGACGCGAAACGGTTGTCGCATCCACCACCATTTTCCTCTGCATGGCAACGGCTTCCGAGACGACCTGATCGATCAGCATGCTCCTGTCGCTTGAGTGACTTTGAATCAAGGTCAAATCAAGTTTTTGGCTTGAAATCAGCGTGCGCTCATAATGACTGCCAATAACGAGGCCAGCGGAAATTGATTGATTACCGACGTCATGCTGTATTGCAGAATTGCTTAAATGGATAAGTTTCACATTTTCCTGTTTCTTAAGCAATCGAATCAATTGTTTAGAGGATGTGCTGTGGTCTAAATCCACTAATCCCAGCTGCGCTTTATCATTACCGGAACCCACAAGTGAGAAAAGCAGGGTCAACAATACAGGAGCGGCGATCATCATAAAAATGGCCAATCTATTTCGAAACAATAACTTCAATTGATACTTAATCATGAGCAGCAACTGCATAGCCGGAAGCCCCCTTTCTATTGAAAACCACAAGTGCGAGAACAAGAAATACAGAACCGGTGACAAACAACTGCAAAAGAATGGGAAGAATTTTCGTTAATTACTCGCCTTGCCCAATTGCTAAATAAGCGTTTATTGCCTGCCCATTGGGCAACAGCTGATGAATAACTTTCATCGCTTGCGGAAAGCTGTCAGTGTTCACCATACTTCCTCCAAGAAAGCTAAAAATATATAAAATCGGTGCACCAAGGCTGGAGACAGTGGTCTGATTCTTCGCTAGAAAACCGCAGAGCAGAACAATTGATCCGATCGCAAAGGCATAGACACATGTGGTCAGCAGAATCTCCGGCAAGCTGCCCCAGACGACACCGTAGAGCATCCTGCTAATTAACATAACCGCTGTCATTTGCAGAAGTACAGCAACAATAATGCCGCCAAGCTTGCCAAGCGTATAGTGCAAGGATCGAACAGGCATCGCGCGAATGCGAAATAATGTATGATTCAGCCGTTCCTCAACCACATTGTGGATAATCGCGAAGGCAGTACTTATCGAAAACATGACCGCCATGCCAATTGCATAATACTGCATCGCTCTGACCGGCTTGGATGAGAGATTGGGTGAGCGTTTTTCAATCATCGGTGTTTGAACTGAAACACTGGAAAATTCGCTGATTGCTGACTGAATATGCGCCGCATCAATGACATGACTTTTTGCGTAAGAAGTTAAGGACTGTCGTTCCTCACGAATCGTGTTCAAATTATTAGTGAATCCTTCTAAAATTGATTGGACGATTTTCTTCTCAGTTAACTTATCCTTATTGCCAATCAAGGTAATGTGAACATTCTTATCCCCAACATAAGCTGTGGTGAATGACTTAGGGACAGAGATCACAGCAGCTACTCTACCCTTTCTAACCCAACGCTTCGCCTGCGCAAGACTTGCCGCTCTTTTGACGTTGACCAGCTTTTTCAACTTAGCGCTCGAAAACACCTGATTTTCAAGTGTTTGCCCAAGATTGAGCTGCATGTGACCTTGTGATACGGTCTGATCCGCACTGACAAACGCAACCGGGAATTTTTTTATCGGTGTTGATGTCTTGCCAAAAATAGTCCCCAAAATCAAAATAAACAAAGGCGGCAGCAAGATGAGTCGCCATATCATTTTATTTTTCACCAATAATTTAATGTCCAGAAAAAAGAGTTTCAGTAATTTGCTCACGCACTCGCCTCCCTCATTACTATCTAAGTGTCTTCCCCGTTAATTTTAGAAAAATGCCTTCTAGATTCGCCTCCACATAGTTGAATCCGGTCAATTAATAGCCAATATGCTTCAGTGCTTCAATCAGTGTCCGCGCATTACTGCCTGCTCTCGGATTGATTAATAGTTTCATTTGTAATCCACTGTTGGTGACGCGTGCCACACCGGACAATTGTTTCACTTGCTCATCGCATGCTCCGGAGCCGAGGTGTACGTGACGGTCAGCGTATCATAGGCTTCCGTCGTTTTTTTCAACTCATCCTTTGTCCCAATGGCGATTAATTGACCATGATCGATAATTGCGACCCGCGTGTAGAGATACTCAACATCCTCCATTTAATGGCTCGTGTAAATGACAGTCATCCCCAGATCACTGTTCAGCCGCCGTACCGTTTCAAGAATATGGTTGCGTGACTGTGGATCAATGCCGACTGTCGGCTCATCAAGAACGAGCAGTTTCGGGTGATTCATCAGCGCAACACCGATATTCACACGTCGCTTCATGCCCCCTGAGAATTCAGCAACATCCTGGTTTTGCTTATCGCGTAATTCAATGATCTCCAATACCTCATCCACTCTGCGTCTGAGTTCTTTACCTTTCAGTCCGTAAAGAATGCCGAAGAACGATAAATTATCCTTTGCGCCAATGATTGATAGAGTGCCAGATCCTGCGGTACAATCCCCATAATTGCCTTAGCAGCACGCGGATTCCGACTGAGAGACTGGTTTTGAATAAAAATCTCCCCGCTGCTTGGCGTCACTACTGTGCTCAACATTGACACAGTCGTCGATTTTCCAGCACCATTTGGGCCAAGTAATCCGAACAATTCTCCATCTTCAATTGATATAGAAAAATCCTTTACGGCTTGAAAACTTCCATAGCTCTTCGATACATGCTTTAACTCAAGCATCCGAACGCCTCCTTTTTTTGCTATAGGAAAAGTTTAATGCACCTGTTAATCCTTAACGACATACTTTAGCTACAAGTTTTACGGTGCGGAAAGGCACCATTTTTGTATGACTAAGATCATATATTACGAGTAATCGCAGGAAAAAAGCAAAAAGAAAGAGACTTGGGCGCACCCGCATCTCTTTCTTAATTAATCTCACGAGGAACTTATTTATGGAATCATCCACTTCAGCACGTAAGCCTGAATAAGTGTAATGATGCCGGTAATCGCGACGAAAAGCAGACTATGCTTAATTGTAAATCGGAATAAGCTGCCTTCCTTACCGACCAATCCGGTTGCCGCTGTCGCAACAGCAATGGATTGTGGTGAAATCATTTTTGCAGCAACACCGCCAGTTGAGTTGGCCGCGACAAGCAAAGTCGGATCGACACCAATTTGCTGTGCGGACACCTTCTGCAGATTAGAAAACAATGCATTTGACGAAGTATCCGAACCGGTGAGAAATACGCCGATCCAGCCGATAAACGGTGACAAGAATGGGAAAATGGTGCCCGTTGAGGCGAGCCCAAGTCCTAGTGTCGCGCTCATGCCCGAATAGTTCTCAATGTAAGCAAAGCCGAGAACAGATACAATCATTACCAAGGGAAGAGCCAGCTTTTTTAATGTTAGGCCAAAGGTTAGTGCCCACTTCTTCCAACTGATACCAATTAAGAATTTACTTAGTATACAGGTCACTAAAATAGCCGTTCCGGTAGCTGCAATCACATCAAATTTATAAATGGCACCATAAGCCGTCGTCTTGGCAACAATCGGTTTCACTTGTTCGATCATCTGATCCAGTCCGGGTATTGGAATCATTAACGTTGCTTTGCTCAGAAGCGCCTTAATGCTTGCGGATCCGCCCCATACACAAATGACAACAACGAGCAAAACGAATGGTGACCATGCTTGCGCGATTCTGCCAAAAGAAAAGCTGTTTTTATTTTGCAGTTGTGCCGGAATTGGCTCTTCTTTTTCATCCTTGAATCGGAAAATGGATTTCGGTTGCCAGAATTTAAGCAGAAGGATAAGACATACCATACTGACAATTGATGAAGTCACATCCGGTAATTCCGGTCCTAAGAAATTCGATGTTACGTATTGCGTACCGGCAAAGGAAATCCCGCATACAAGAATTGCCGGCAGCACTTCAATTGTCCGTTTCCAACCTGCCATAATAAACACCAGCCAGAATGGAACAAACAAGGATAAAAAAGGGACCTGCCGACCAACCATTTGGCTGATTGAAAGTACATCAATGCCAGTGACTTGCCCGGAGGTAAGAATCGGAATACCGACACCGCCAAACGCAACCGGCGCCGTGTTGGCAATTAAGCACAACCCTGCTGCATAAAAGGGATTGAAGCCAAGTCCGGCAAGCAATCCCCCTGCAATCGCTACCGGCGTGCCATAGCCCGCCGTTCCTTCAAGAAATGCGCCGAATGAAAATGCAATCAATAATGCCTGAAGACGGCGATCCTGAGTGATCGATGCAATCGAATCACTAATAATTTGGAACTTGCCTGATGCCACTGTTAATTCATACAGAAACACTGCCGTGACAATAATCCATCCAATCGGCCATAGACCCTGCAATCCGCCTAATGCAGTTGCTTCAATGGCTAAATGGACCGGCATCTTATAGACTACAATTGCTTCGACCACAGCAATTGCAACCGTTAATAAGCCTGCCTTATACCCCTTCATCTTCTTAATCGCTAAACACCAGAAAAAGAAGACAAGTGGAATACAGGCTGCCACAAACGACAGAAACATATTACCCATTGGATTGTAATTCTGGGCCCATTGCATTGATTCATTCCCCTTCCGCACGTTAAATTAGCTTGATCAGGAAAAATAAATAAAGCGCTTACATTTATTGATTTTACATGTGCACATTCAAATATGCAATTTCGGTGGCCATTTTTTGAACATTACGTGAACAAGAAAAGACAGGCTGGATCAACCCATTCGAGTAATTTGTCGAACGAATAATACTTTAGTCACATATCAGTTTTTATTAAAATCAACGATAATAAGAGGTGAAAAAATTGCTAAAGGAATGACTATTTTGAACTTTGAGTACCGGTTGACATTATTTTATAAGAAACTTTCAGTCTGGAATCTCGTATTTCGGCATATGAAAAGCCATCTCTGCATCTTTTTGGGATTAACCTTTTGCCCTACGATTGGCGTATCACTTATTGCAGCTTACATCGTCCCAATTTTTGTACAGCTTTCCTGGTTTGTCAATTCTCTTTTTTGTCTTGTCACTTTTGAAATCGCCTTCTTGATAAATCTCAACTATTTCTTATTTCCTCTAGCTGTGAAAAAAAGCAAACAGTTATATCACACATCTTTTCATTTAGAGGAATGGCGTGTTCTTATTTATGCAGCCGTCAAAGATTTTTTGAAAACGAATAATTCCATTAAAGATTTATTTTTTTTAATCAAGGATTTCAATGAACAAAAAAAGGAAATGACAAAGTCATTTAAGAAAAAAGCTTTTTATCACTTATCGTTAAGCGTGTTCATTCTTTTTACCTGCATCTGGCTTTCGTTCAATTTTTGGTTTTTTGATCATATTGTCGCTAATCGTGTCCCTGACGCTTTTCTTTATCTCGTTCTTTCTTTCATCTGTTTTCTCCTATTTGTTCTCATTTTGTGGTGTATTCATAATGAACTAGATAGTTTGTTCCATTTTCCTGTACCAACTCTGTCCAATCTCATCCGGATTCTGGAAAATATAGAACTTGCGCAAAACAATGAAAGAGTCGCTGACATCATCGATAAAAAAACAGCAACCGTTGATACAGAGATTGTCAGACGCATTATTGCTGAAAACACATGACATTGCAGTATTATTTAGGAGCATCACGCCGTCAAAAGAAAGATAGAATCAAAAATTAAGGATTTATTAATAATTAACTACTATTATTAAAAATGTGTATCTTTGTTCAATAAATGAAGGGAAGCGACTCTGTATGAACATTCAATCCATTGGGTCTTCAAGCAGTACATATCAAACCGGAGGAACCTCCGATTCAAGCACAAAAATTGAAGCGCTTGAAAAGCAAGAAGAAACATTAGAAACTCAATTAAAGCAATTGGAATCCCAGAAATCGGATCAAGAGGATCAACAAAAACAAGTTCAAGTGATTCAAGCACAAATTCAACAAATTGAGGCGCAGATCCAGCAGTTAAAATCCCGTTCTTCACAAAATGGGAATACAAGCGGCGCGCAGGCACAGTCGCAGGTTGCTTCAAATCAAATTGAAGCCGGCGCTGCTGTTTCCGAGCAGTCACAGGACGGCGATCAGCTGACGATTAGTCAAAACAGTCTTGCACAAAGTGAATGAGTGAAATGAAACAGCGAGCATCCTTTAGGGGATGCCCGTTTTGTTTTATTTACTTTTTAAATGGGCAGTTATTAGAAAATCTCAGCTAACTTTTCTTCCGAAACAACCTTTATCCCATTCTTTTCTAACAGGGCAGCTGTAACACCGCTGCCTTCAATTTTTTGTCCATTAAATGCACCATTATATATTTTTTTGCTCCCGCACGAAGGACTATTTTCCTTGAGAACAACCGTCGTCGCATGAAGCTCCGTGACTTTTTTCAAAGTCAGATTGGCACCTTTAATATACTGCTCTGTTACATCCGTACCCGATTTGGTGACTACTCGGGCAGTTCCGTTAAGGACATCCTTCCCGTCACCGCCTACAATTTCTGCCGGTTCCCTGGGAATTAAAAATCCTCCAAGCAATTCTGGACATACAGAAACAGCCTCTCCACGATCAATCAGCTGCATGATTCGATTATCCAAACAATGCGATCCATTGTACCTTACCGCGAGTCCTGCAAGGCAGGAACTTACAACAATCATTAAGACACCTCATTTTTTAATTTCAACCATGACTCATATGTTTTTTCGATAACATCGGCATTCATGGACCCGGTTGAATTTGTCTTTAATCATTTCCTCTTCTTCTCCTGCATAATGCGCAAAACAACTAATGGGTCTCACTTTTTTTAAAGATGATTTAATAACACCATTCAACTCATTGTTCTCCATAATGACATGCAGATAGTGATTCACTTGGTGAAACCCGTTTTTCCGATACCAGTGATTCACCCATTCATCATCACGTGTATAGGCTTCCAGCTGATCAATATTCCGTGCTTTGAGTCTTTTTTCTGCTTCATGCAGCAATTGCTGCCCAATTCCTAGACGCTGAAAATCGGGATGGACAGCCAAGTTCCAGATCATCCCGCCTAATGATGAGCATTCTGTGCAAACTGTCTTGCTTGCTTTTTCACATTCGATGTCAATCAGGCCGACAATCTTTCCATCTTCAACCGCAACAAGTTCAATTGAGGGGTGATCATAAGTTTCCTTTTCCTGTAAAACATTATCATAATAGGCTGTATGTAAAAAGGACAGAACGCGGCAGCGCAGCCAGCCTTCTTCATCATCTGTCTGGTATTCTCTAATTAACAATTGAGAAGCTCCTTTTTATTAGGCATTTTTTATCGTGTTTATGATTTTTATGTATTGCAGATCTCCCAAACCATATTGAGGAAAAACACGAAATAATTCGTTTACGAGTTCATCTTGAGAACGATCTCTATTTTTTTTTATAAACGCCGTGATCTCGTTATCTTTCTTTAGATACTCTAAATAGAGCTTGATTCCCTGGTACATAACAGGCATTAATTGAAGATTTGGCAAACAATGATGGATTAATACCTGCACATAAATTTTTTTATAACCATCCGGAACAAGTTCCGTTTCTTCAACCTCATAAGTCGTTTCGTTCACTTTCTGGAAGAATACCTTTCCTTTGTACTCGATTTGATCCAAATAGGCCAATACAGTTAAAAAATTCATTTGACAAAACATGTCATCCCCGAACCACAAAACAATACACTCATAATGTTTTTCAAAAAGAGGTTTTAAAGGAGCAATTGTGAGCTTCTCATATTTTGCTAATGATACTTGATGTCCGAACGCTCTCATTTTATTAAAAGGTTCACTAAAAATTGTTTGATGTGTGTCGTTTGAACACATGGCTTCATTGAAGGGAGCAAAATCACCCCTGCCCATTAACCCTTGTGTAGAAAATTCTTTATACATCATTTCGCCGTTTAAGATATTCAATATGCTCTGATCAAACTGATCCGAAATTTGATCCTGCAACGCTTCAATCGCTAGCTTCCGAGAAACATCCACCAAAACACCGCCTTTTGTTCCCTGAATCTTTCATTGACTATGAGACAAGGATTATATATATATGACAGATGTAGATAACCTTTTATCGCAATAACTTTGACATTTTCCATAGGTCACAGCAACAATTTACTGGTAAACTTAATAATTAGGATAACCTCATCTTATCGCATTTCAGAACAAAATAAAGCCGCAAAACTGCCTGTTTTCTAAAGCTAAACTTTTCACTGCCGAATCACGATACTTCACTGACTTAATTCAAATGAATCAACAGAAGCACCTGTGAAAATAATCAGTAATTCCTCTTGTAATAAATTGAAACTATCCGCAAAAAATAACGTATTTAGAAGGGATATTAAAAACTAAAAAATTATGCTCTCAATCCATTGCCATTTGGCAACTGGATGAAAAATTGACTTAGATAAATTGCTGAATATTCATACATGACAAACAGGCGAAGGGGCAATAATTTGAGAACAAAACAGTTCAACAAAGCCACACGGTATACTGATTTTCGGGAAATGATTTACGCAAGCGCAAAGAAGTTCAGGAAAAAGTCTGCCTTCCAGATAAAGATTGGGAGCGGGAGCTACCGATATGTGAGTTATTCTCAATTTAAAGAGGGGTACAGGGCAGTAGGCACGCTTTTTCTAGATCTTGGCTTGTCCGGTAAGCGAATCGCAGTCATCGGTAAAAACAGCTATGCATGGGTGCTGCACTATGCGTGCGCCGCTTCAGTCGGTGTGGCAGTTCCAATCGATCGCGAACTGTCGCCGGAAGATATGCATCAATTCATTGTCAGTGCTGATTGTGCCGCGGTATGTGCGGACAAAGAGATACTCGAGCAATTGCAACCGATCATCAGCAGCAAACGATTACTTCTGCCTTTGCAGGACACCATGTCACCGATCCCTGCGGATGACACGCGAATTGACACTATTCCGATTGATGAAAATGAAATGAGTGTGCTTATTTTCACTTCAGGCACGTCCGGAAATCCAAAAGGTGTGTGCCTTTCTCAAAAGAATATTTGCGCTAATATTTTTGCGACTTCGCAAATCGTAAAGATCACGTCGCGCGACAAAACGCTTTCCATTCTGCCCCTTTGTCATACGTACGAATGCACTTTGGATTGCTTGCTTATTCTGTCACGCGGAGCCTGCATTGCTTACGCCGACAGTCTGAATGCCATACGCCGCAACATTCTTGAATACAGCCCAACGATTCTCGTCGTCGTTCCCGCGCTGCTTCAGCTTTTAGACAAGCGCATTCAAGCGGCTATTGTAAAGAATAGTCCGGTAAAATATCAAACCATGCTCAAAGCATCTTCAATCTCGATGACGCTTCCCAATTTGCCTGCGCTTGTAAGGATGGCGATCCGGCGAAAAGTGAAGAAATCACTTGGGGGAAAAATTCATACATGCATTGTCGGCGGAGCAGATCTTCCCTCTGCTGTGGTCGAAGATTTTCTGGCGTTTGGTATTCGAGCGTTGCAAGGCTATGGGCTCACTGAAACCGCACCTCTTTTGGCAGGAAACAATGATTTTTATTTCAATGCCAAATCGACAGGCGTTGCTGTTCCCGGCGTCGAATTGATGATCGACAGCCCCAATGATGCCGGTGTCGGCGAAATTTTGGCCAAAGGCGATAACATCATGCTTGGTTACTATAACGATCCGGTGGCCACGGCAAACACATTCCGCAACGGCTATTTTCGTACAGGTGATCTGGGATGCATTGATAGAGACGGAGCTTTATATATCAAAGGACGCATGAAGAATGTGATTGTAACAGCTAATGGCAAAAATATTTATCCTGAGGAATTAGAAGCGCGGCTCTTGGAAAAAGAGACGATTAGCGAAGCGCTTATTCTTTCTGGAAATGACCATAATGGAAGCATCTGTGTGAAGGCCAAGATATTCCCGAATTTAGATTCCATGACCGAACTAATCGGTCATCTGCCTGCAAAAGAAGAACTACAAGCCATGATCAAATCAATTATTGATGAAGTGAACAACAAAATACCGGATTATAAACACATCCGTGTGTTCGAAATTCTAGAAAAAGAATTTGAAAAAACAACAACAAGGAAAATCAGGCGATGCGGGATAAATCTCGTTTGATAGCATCGGGCAAATGAAAAAAGTTCTAAAAAGACTGCATGGCTTTTACAGAACAGTCCGCCTAACGGCTACATTTAATAGGTAAACCATCTTTTTTCAGAGGAATTTTTAACTTTCTCGAATTACGATAAAAAAACAACAGCCGGCCCTTTAACAGGAACCGGCTGATGCTATAATTTGAGTTCTCCGAGCCTGAGCAGTTCAACGACTGCCTGGGAGCGTCCTTTCACACCTAATTTTTGCATGGTGTTTGAAATGTGATTACGAACAGTCTTTTCACTTATGAAGAGTTCTTTAGCTATGTCTCGGGTCGTCTTGTCTTGGACAAGCAGTTCGAAAACTTCTCTTTCCCTCTTCGTCAGCAAAGGCTTTGGACGGTGATATTCTTCCTTCAAAAATTCCCCCTCCTTGCTCAGCAAAAGAACGGGTGGGGAAGGCTTTTAGTCATTTACATTTTATGAAAACAAGGTCGATGCGTGCCAAGAATAAGTATTTTACGCAAACGCCCGTACAATGATTGCACATTGAAGATATATAGCGTTCGAAACCGCATTCAACTGCTCGATGTCGAATGTAATTCCAATCATTTAAAGCTTTTTGAGTGATTTCTGCTAGGCAGGGTATCACAGAACATTTTGTGACAAAAAGACCGTTCATCCGCGAATTACTGCGAATAAACGGTCGATTAGCATATTTATTGGTGCGGATGCACCATTTCTTCAGGCTTAACATAGGCATCGAACTCTTCACTGGTGAGCAGACCAAGTTTCAGAGCTGCTTCTTTTAAGCTGATGCCCTCCTGATGGGCGAGCTTTGATATTTTCGCTGATTTTTCATAGCCAATTTTGGGATTCAAGGCAGTAACCAGCATCAATGAATGATGAAGGAAATAGTCGATTTTTTCCTGATTTACTTTCATCCCTACAGTACAATGAATCGTAAACGACTGCATGACATCAGTCAATAACTTGGCAGATTGAAGAAAATTGTACCCGATAACGGGCTTGAATACGTTTAATTCAAAATTACCCTGGCTCGCTGCAAATCCAATCGCTGCATCATTCCCCATAACCTGGACGGCAACCATTGTAACGGCCTCGGCCTGGGTAGGATTTACCTTGCCGGGCATAATGGAGCTGCCCGGTTCATTTGCCGGGATCTCTAATTCGCCGAATCCGCAGCGCGGTCCGCTCGCAAGCCAGCGCACATCGTTGGCAATTTTCATTAGATCTGCCGCGAGTGCCTTTAATGCACCATGTGCCGCCACCAACGCGTCATGGCTGGTCAGCGCATGAAACTTATTATCCGATGCATAAAACTCTTTGCCAGTCATAATGCTGATTTCTTTCGCGGCCTGATCACCAAATTCCGCAGGTGCATTTAAGCCGGTTCCAACAGCAGTCCCGCCGATTGCTAAGCTCTTTAAATGATTTAGGGTTCCTTCGATGAGTGCCTTCGATTCTTTAAGCATGAACGCCCATCCGCTGATCTCTTGACCTACGGTGAGCGGAACCGCATCCTGCAAATGTGTACGACCGATTTTAACCACCTCGGCGAACTCCTGCGATTTTGCGTCAAGTGTAGCCTTCAGCTCGTCCAATGCCGGCAACAGTTGATTTTCAATCGCTTGTACGGCAGCAATATGGAGCGCAGTCGGGAACGTGTCGTTTGAGCTTTGCGCTTTATTAACATCGTCATTGGGATGAACGCGTAGGTCACTGTCTTTATCCTTCAACAGTTGATTTGCGCGATTGGCAAGCACTTCATTCATATTCATATTTGATTGCGTGCCGCTACCGGTTTGCCAAACGACAAGAGGAAACTCATCATTCCATTGTCCTGCAATTACTTCATCAGCGGCAGCTGCAATTGCCTCTGCTTTCGCTGTATTCAATGTTCCCAGTTTTTGATTTGCCAATGCTGCACTTTTTTTTAAAATTGCGAACGCATGAACAATTTCCAATGGCATCCTTTCCCAGCCTATTTTAAAATTATCCTTACTTCTTTGTGTCTGAGCTGCCCATAAGCGATCAGCCGGCACCTTAACTTCGCCGAGTGTGTCATGCTCCAGTCTATATTCCATGAATTTGTCTCTTCCCTTCCATTAATTCTATACTCAGTGTCACATAAATTACCTGATTTGTGAAATACCAATTATTAATCATTCACATTTCTGTTCATTAAGTAAAGCAGTATCGAAAAAATAAAACACATATTACGTTTATCTGTCGTAGTGAAACAGAGAAAAGACAGTTATAATAGTCAATGGAGGGATGAAGATGACGAGAAACAATACCTGTCCGCAGCCGGAACACTATGGAGACGCGACCGTACCGGCTTTCGGTTATGAACTCATAAGAAATTTACTAATTCCCGAACTGCTCGGCAAGGAAACGGCATCGATCCTGTATTGGTCGGGACGTAAAATAGCACGTCAATATCCGCTCGACAATGAGCAGCAGATTATTGACTTTTTTGATCAAGCCGGATGGGGCGTTTTGGAGCAAGTGAATAAGGAAAAAAATAAAATGACTTTTGAATGTAGTTCTCCGCTCGTTGAATCGAGAATCAAAGATTATTCGGATTCAAGCAGTTTTGCATTAGAATCAGGGTTTATTGCCGAACAGATACAGCGGCAGACCGGCTGCGTTGCTGAGAGTTATATGGAAACAAAGACCGGACGTCAAAAGAAGGTAATCTTTCTCATTAAATGGGATGTAAAGGATCCGGTTGGTACAGAAAATTAATGGTTGGCAATGATCTCAAATAAACAGCACCTCAGGGAATGAAACCCTTGAGGTGCTGTTTGATTAACTTCTAGCAAAACAGTTTACTTATATGCAGTCCACATCTTCAAACGAAAGTATCTAAGAAAAACCGGGCGAAAAGCGCCCGGTCTTTAATCTCCAGCCATGTGTGATTGGTTTGTGTCATTACAGTGTTGAATCATCGCTTCGGTTGCTCGCATCAACTGAGCGCGACCGCGGGCGCACCGCGAGCCTCCTCAGACAAGCAGAAATCTGCGGGGTCTCGCTGGCACGCGATCAACAGGGCCGCACCCGCAGGCGTCTCGCACCTCCGCTTTGATTCTCGGTCAAGGCACTGGTTTATTCGTTTAAATATGGGGTAAAATCTTATACTTTCTTTACTTGTAAAAAAAGCAGGCGGGCTGCCTGCTTTTAAAAGCCGTAATTTTTATAAACTCATGGATTCCTCTTCTGCCAAATGAAAGGTTTCATGAAGGGTATCGAGCGCCAGCATCAGTTTATTTTCATCAATAATCGTTGAGACTTTGATTTCCGACGTACTGATCATCTTGACCTTAATATCCTTTTCAGCTAAGGCATGAAACATTTCTGCCGCGACACCTGGATTTGATGCCATACCCGATCCGACAATCGAAACCTTGGCAAGTTCGGACTCAAAGATCATTTTATGATATTCAAGTTCTGCTTCCTGAGCGCGCAGCACGTCAAGTGTTTCATTGAGTACATCATGATCAACAGTGAACGAAAGACTTGTTCTTGCTTCATCGAGGACGTTCTGAACAATGACGTCAATGTTAATATGTTTCGCCGCAATTGCATCGAACACGCGCGATACCGCTGCTACATTATTTGGAAGTCCAAGCAGCGTCACCTTCGTCACATTTTTCTCAAAAGCAAGTCCTCTAACCGACTTTGTCTTCTCCATTGACACTTCCTCCTTAATTACCGTACCCTCTTCTTCGGAGAATGATGAGCATACGACCAGCTCAAGATGGCTGTTCTTCGCATACTCAACAGCGCGCGGATGTAGCACACCAGCTCCAAGATAGGCCATTTCAAGCATTTCGTCATAACTGATTTCCTTCAGCTTTCGCGCCTTTTTCACGTAGCGCGGATCTGTTGTAAAGACCCCGGTCACATCCGTGTGGATCTCACATCGCTTCGCACCGAATGCCGCTGCAATCGCCACAGCTGAAGTATCCGAACCGCCTCTGCCCAGCGTTGTGATTTCGCCGTCCTCTGTCACACCTTGGAATCCGGCCACAATCACAATCGATCCTTTCTTCAACTGTGGACGGATCAATGAGGTGTCAATTGACGAGATCTTCGCACTTTCGTGAACTGCTTCCGTTTTGATCCCGGCTTGCCAACCGGTAAATGATATTGCATGATAGCCGCGTTCGTTCAGAACCATGGACAGCAATGCGATGGTTACCTGCTCTCCTGTCGACAAAAGCACATCCATTTCCCTCTTTGACGGCCGATCGGAAATCTCTCCGGCCATTGAAACAAGTGTGTCCGTTGTTTTCCCCATTGCTGAAACAACCACAATTACTTGATTACCGGCCTCTTTTTTCTTAATAACTTTATCCGCTACCTTCTGCAACCGTTCCACTGACGCAACTGATGTTCCGCCAAACTTCATTACCGTTAAAGCCACTGCACTCGCTCCTTTAAACTATGACCGGCATTATTATCTTCGCTCTTTCCGGATCCTCTGTAATGAAGACACGGGATCACTTGATAAGAACGTGCTCCTCATTATTCGTTATCGTCAGTGACAAAAAGAACAGCGAGAGATCCCCGCTGTTGAACAGTCAATCGTTTTTCAACATGCTGAGATAGTTCTCCACACTTTTAAAAGTAATTTTAAAAAAGTATGACAGCCCTGCACTTGTTCAGTGCAGATCCAGCCCGGAACGATGATGAAGTCGTTCCGGCTTCGGCAGGTTTCCCTTTCCGCCGCGGTCAATGAATTCCATCTTTCTCGCGCGGCTTACTAATGAAGACTGCTCCTCTATCACTTCAAATATTTGAAAATTAAGTTACGGAAATTATAACAAACCTAGCGAACCGAGACAATACCTTTATTGTGTCGTGTCCAAATAGTTTCTCATTGATTCAGCCACTTTTTCAGGTAATCCGGCTTCTTGCAATTCTTCTCGGCTTGCTTCGCGTATTTTTTTCATCGAACCGAATTTGCGTAGCAGCATTTGCTTACGCTGCCTGCCGATTCCCGGAATGTCGTCCAGCAGAGAGTGAATCATCGATTTCGCGCGGACCTGTCGATGGAAAGTAATAGCGAATCGATGCACCTCATCTTGGATACGCTGCAACAAGTAAAATGCTTGACTGTTTCGCGCCAGTGAGACGAGCTGAGGAGGTTCGCCGATGACAAGCTGTGATGTTCGATGCTTATCGTCCTTCACAAGTCCGGCAACAGGAACATAGAGGCCAAACTCATTTTCGAGCACGTCAATCGCTGCGGAAAGCTGCCCTTTACCCCCGTCAATCAGAATCAAATCGGGCAGCGGTTTGCCTTCTTTCAAAATGCGTGCGTAACGCCTGCGCACAACCTCGCGCATCGTCGCATAATCGTCCGGTCCATTTACTGTCTTCACACGATATTTCCGGTAGTCATTTTTCTTTGGGCGCCCATCCTCGAACACAACCATTGCTGAAACCGGATCGGCCCCTTGGATATTCGAGTTATCGAACGTTTCAATGCGGCGCGGTGCCGGCATGTCCAAGGCTTCTCCAAGCTGTTCAACTGCTCCGATCGTCCGCTTCTCATCACGCTCGATCAGGGCAAATTTTTCCTTAAGTGCGATGCCGGCATTTTTGACCGCCATCGCAACAAGATCTTTTTTTCGTCCGCGCTGAGGTTGAAGGACTTCGGTTTCCAACATCTGTTCAATCAGGCTCTTATCGACCGAATTCGGGATCAGAACTTCTTTCGGCTTAATGTGATTTTGATGGCTATAAAATTGACCGATAAAAGTCAGGAAGTCTTCCTCAGGCTCTTGATAAAATGGGAACAGTGACACCTTACGCTCAATCAATTTTCCTTGGCGCATGAAGAACACCTGGACACACATCCATCCTTTGTCAAAGGCGTAGCCAAAGACGTCGCGATCATCCAAATCATTAAAAATAATTTTTTGTTTCTCCATTACCGTTTCAATATTGCTAATCTGGTCACGCAGTTCCTTCGCCTTTTCAAAATTGAGCTGTTCGGAGGCTTCAAGCATTTCTTCTTTCAGGCGTTTTTTCACATCCTGGTAACCGCCATTGAGAAAACGCGTAATGTCATCGGCCATTGACTCATAGGTTTCTTTCGGAATATCGTAAACGCATGGTGCCAAACACTGCCCGATATGATAGTACAAGCAGACTCGGTTTGGCAAAGTGCGGCATTTGCGCAATGGATAGAGATGATCGAGCAGCCGCTTCGTCTCGTTTGCGGCAGTAACGTTTGGATAGGGACCGAAATACTTGCCGCTCTTTCGATTCACCTTGCGCGTAATAATCAGCCGTGGGTACTTCTCAGTCGTCAGCTTAATAAATGGATAGCTCTTATCATCCTTCAGCATGATGTTGTATCTCGGCTCATACTTCTTGATTAAATTGATCTCGAGCAGCAGTGACTCGATTTCTGATGAAACAACAATATACTCAAAATCAGCGATATCCGCAACGAGCCGCTGCGTCTTCGCATCATGGGAACCGCTGAAGTAGGAATGGACGCGATTGAACAGATTCTTCGCTTTCCCTACATATATAATCTCTCCTTGAGTGTTCTTCATTTGATAGCAGCCAGGCTGCTTCGGAAGCAAGCTCAGCTTTTCTTTTATTTTCTGATTGACCATCAGTTATCGATCATCCTTTGTTTCTTGATTCTTGCATACTATCTTTTATTATCTAAGAGATCAGAAAAACATTCAACTTTTTAGAGTCCGGAACAAAAAAGGACAGTGGCGAAAAAATAAGCGCCTCTGTCCAAGCTTAGATCTATTCGTTTAAAAAATAGTCATCAGAATAGGAATTTCAATCATACTGAGGAGCGTTGTTTCCGTCACCATTACGGCCGCATAGTCCGAATCTGCATGATACAATTCTGAGACAACCGGGGCATTCGTCATGACCGGCATCGCCGACTGCAAAATAAAGACCTCCTTCATGAGTGCGGGCATCGGTGCCGGCAGCACCAACAAGGTCATAATTGCAGGTGCTGCAACAAAACGGCCGATCAGGACACCAATATTGTCCTTATTAAGACGGAGTTTGCTCAGACCCGCCTGATGAATCGCAATACCAATAAAAATCATCGATAACGGAATGGTGAGCCCGCCGATATAGTTAAAATCGGACATTAAAAAAGCGGGCAGCTTCACATGCAGAAGAACCAGAATAACACCTACTATAAAGCCAAGCAGCGGCGGTGAAAAAATTTTACCGAGCGTTTGCTTCCAACTGATTTTGCTTAGATAGTTTCCATCACGTTGAATCAGGTAGACACCCAGTGTCCAGAAAAAAGTCGTATTGGCCATATAAAATACAAGAACATAGGGAAGACTTTGCTCACCGAACAGAGCAAGATTAACAGGCAGACCGATGAAAACCGTATTCGAGTTGCAAAACATTGATTTGAACAATCCGCTATGATTTTTCTGAACAGAAAAGATCTTAACTGCCCAAAATGAGATGGCGAACAAAATCAGCATCGACAGAATCGGAAAGCGCAGATTCGGCAGTAATTCAATTAATTCTTTACTTGTAAAATGGTTGGTAATTGTGCTAATCATATAAGCAGGAAGCGCAATTTGCGTTACCAATTTAGCAATTAATTTACTTGTTTTTTTATCAAACCAGCCGCGATGAGCCAATACATAACCCACGCTGATCATTATAATTATGACTAAAATCCCTTGAATGCCTTGAAAAAAGGTGCCCACCTGAGTGCCTCCACAACTGACATGCGTCAACTATTCACTGTCATTTTTTACTTTCTTGTATCAATGAGCATACCTCTTAGCCAGAATCATAGTCAATAACTATTTTAAAAATTAAAACAATAATTTGTGACAGTATATTGTCAATGGTTTACAAGCCGGCATGCTGATCAGCGCACGAAAAAACCGGGCGTCGCCGCATATAAATGCGATACGTCCCGGTTTTCCATGGATTTCACTATATTTTTTACTAATCAATCAGCCGATATGCTGTTTGATGCGTTCAGCAAGGGCTTCTTTCGGTTGGAAGCCGACAACTTTGTCAACCACTTCGCCGTCTTTGAACAAGAACATGGTAGGAATACTCATAACTCCGTACTTGCTTGCTGTCGCTTGATTTTCATCAACATCCAGCTTTACGATTTTAAGATTATCTGCTAATTCGGAATTCACTTCTTCCAGAACAGGTGCCATCATTTTGCATGGTCCGCACCAAGTAGCCCAAAAATCGGCTAAAACAAGTCCCTTTGAAGTTTCATCCGCAAAATTTGCATCGTTTACCTGACTAATTGCCATTACAGAAAGACCTCCTCAAATAGTTCAATATGCTCTATGTCACACAGTATAGCATGTGCCAACACGAGATTCCATTATTCAGCTTGGCGCACACATTACTTGAATTCAACGACCGTCACGCCGCTGCCGCCTTCACCCTGGGCACCGAGACGCGACGCCTTCACACGCGGGTGGCGATCGATTAATTGAGTGACACCCTTGCGCAGTGCACCGGTACCCTTACCATGAATGATCGAGACGCGTGCATAGCCTGCAAGCAGCGCTTCATCCAAGTATTTCTCAACCTTCAGCATCGCATCTTCATAGCGTTCGCCGCGGAGGTCAAGTTCCGGACGCACCGTTTGTCCTGAAGTACGCACATTAACGACCGGTTTAACCTTCTTCTCTTCTTTAACTTTTTTCAAATCGCTTGCTTTGACATTCATTTTCAAGATACCGGCTTGTACCAGATATTCTTGATCACCGATTTTATTGACAATGTATCCGGTCTGACCGAAACTGATAATCTTTACCGCGTCGCCAGGCTGAAACCCAGATACCACTTTTTGAACAGGCTTCGACGTATTGGACGAATCTTTTTGTTCAAGAGAATCCAGCGCATGCGCCAATTTGGTCTTTGCGTCAATGAGTTGATGCTCCTTGACCAAGCCGTTATTTTTAAATTGGTGCAGCTCATTTATAATTTCCTCTGCCTCGCGCCGTGCATCTTTAAGCGCCTGCTCCGCTTTCTCGCGCGCTTTCTTCAGAATGTCCTCTTTTGAGCGTTCCAATTCATTCAAGCGCTTAGACAAATCTGCTTCTTTTGCTTCTACTTCAAGCTTCAGATGACGTGCTTTTTCTTCCTCCATCTCGGCAGCTTTCCGATTCTTTTCCAATGAAGCGATCATCTTATCGACCTGGTTGGTCTCGCGGCTGATCTGGAGTCTGGCGCCGTCAATAATATCGGCCGGTAAGCCTAATTTCCGTGAAATTTCAAACGCGTTGCTTCGTCCCGGAACACCGAGAAGCAAGCGATAAGTCGGGCTCAGTGTTTCCACATCGAATTCAACACTAGCGTTCATGACACCCGGCCGTTCATATGCATATGCTTTTAGCTCGCTGTAATGGGTCGTACAGACAATTGTGGCTCCTTTACCATAAACGGCATCGAGAATCGACATAGACAAAGCTGCACCTTCCTGAGGGTCAGTTCCTGCACCCAGCTCATCGAAGAGAACAAGGCTGTTAAAATCGACCATCTTCAAGATTTTAACAATGTTCGTCATGTGTGACGAAAAGGTACTGAGACTCTGCTCAATCGATTGTTCATCACCAATATCAGCAAAGACTTCGCGGAATACACTCGCTTCCGATTCTTCGTCAACCGGTATTTGAAGCCCGGATTGTGCCATGAGCGTAAGCAAACCAATCGTTTTCAACGATACCGTTTTGCCTCCGGTATTCGGTCCTGTGACAATTAGTGCATGTGTGTGCTCGTCAAATACAACATCAATCGGGACAACTTGGTCCTGATTAATCAATGGATGACGTGCTTTCTTCAGACGGATAATGCCGCTGTCATTCAGCTTTGGACGTGTCGCTTTCATCTGGTGTCCGTATGCGGCTTTGGCAAAAATAAAGTCGAGCTGTGCCAATCCCTCAACGTTTTCCAACATCGGTTCGGCAAATTCTGCTGTTTCTTCCGAAAGGACACGCAAGATCCGCTCAATTTCATGCCGTTCTTTTGCCCGTGCTTCACTGAGCTGATTATTTAAGTCAACGATCGCTTGTGGTTCAATAAATAAGGTTGCACCTGAAGCAGACTGATCATGGACAATACCGCCGAACGATCCGCGATATTCCTGTTTGACCGGAATTACCTGACGATCATTACGAATTGTAATAATCTGTTCGGAAAGCATTTTTGCTGTTCCACTCGAACGGACGATACTCTCCAGTTTCTGCTTCACCCTGCTGTCACAGGTTCGGATCTGGCTGCGAATATGACGCAAAGCCGGACTTGCCGAGTCCATAACACCGCCTTGATCGTCAATTGTGCTACGGATTTTCCGTTCCAGGCTGCCCGGAGGATCAATCGAATCTGCGAGTTCCATCAAAATTGGAAGTTCAAGTTCTCTTTCCTCGATCAAATCCGTAATAAAATTTTTCATCAGACGGGCGCCGCGAATGGTGTCGGCAATATCAATCAGTTCTTTTGCCTGAAGAATACCGCCTATTTTGGAACGTTTCAGCGCTTGACGCACATCAGTAATACCGCCAAAAGGTACAGATCCCCTTAATCGGAGTACCGTTGCTCCTTCATCAGTTTCCTCCTGCATTCGTTTAACTTCATTCAAGCTGTCTGCAGGCGTCAGATCCGCAATTCGGTTTTTTCCTAATGAAGAAGCTGTATAATGCATTAATTGCTGTTTGATTTTTTCATATTCTAGAATTCTCAGTGCATGTTCATTCACAAATAACATCTCCCTCTATCTGAGGATGGTCATCATTCAAAAGGCCTTTTTATTCTTAAAAAAGTCCATAAGCCGATCTGTCGGCCAAGTATTAATAACGTTCTGCGGCTCGATGCCGGCACGAATAGCCGTCTCAACACCCAATTTCATGTCTTCCATCATTTTCAGCGAGTGGCTGTCCGTATTAATCGCGATTTTCACGCCTGCCTCTTGCACCTTGCTGAGCCACTCTGAAGATAAATCCAATCGGAACCGACTGGCATTCAGTTCAAGAGCCGTTCCGGTTTCCTTAGCTAATTCAATCAACCGACTCACATCAACGGCATATCCGTGACGTTTTCCGAGCATTCGTCCGGTCGGGTGTGCAATCAGACGAACATAAGGATTTCGACAGGCGTTCTCCAAACGCTTCATAATTTGCTTCTTATCCTGCGAGAAAGAAGAATGGATGGATGCAATCACAAAGTCCAGTCTGCTCAGAACTTCATTTGGATAATCCAGTGATCCGTCAGGCAAAATATCCATCTCAATGCCCGAGAAAAGTGTAAAATCATCATAATGCTCATTAATCTTCTTTACTTTTTCATTTTGTTCTAATAAACGTTCTGAACTTAGCCCATTTGCAACACGAAGCGACTGAGAATGATCGGTCAGACATGCGTAGAGATAACCTCTTGAGCGCATTGCTTCGGCCATTTCAGAGATCGTATGCGATCCGTCGCTCCACGTTGAGTGCATATGAAGATCGCCTTTGATATCCGATAACTTTATTAAGTTCAACGGTCCCTTTTTCGCAAGATCCAATTCAGATTTTCCTTCTCGCGCTTGTGGAGGAATAAAAGACATGCCAAAGTAGCGGTAGATATCTTCTTCACTTTTAAAAGTTTGCACGGAACCGTCTTCCCGTTCAATCCCATATTCGCTGATTTTTTCGTTGCGTTCCTTTGCCAATCTACGTAAAAGAACATTGTGCTCCTTGGATCCGGTAAAGTGTAGCAGCATCGATGCATAGATTTCCTGTGTCGCAAAGCGAAAGTCGATGGATACTTGATTCGGATCATCAAGTTGCACCGTCATTTTTGCATCACCTTGCCCGACAACCTCATGAATCGGCAGTTTCTCAATAAGCTGTCGCGACACAGCCTCAGGATCAGCAGTCTCAATCACAAAATCCAGATCCTTCATTTTCTCTTTTGCTCGTCTGAGGCTGCCTGCGTGCGCAAAACGGCTTACCGTTTCGATTGAACGTAATACCCGTTCGACTTTTTCAGCCAGATCAAGCATATAAGGGATTGGCAGTTCTTTCGGACGATGAAGCTGTTCATTCAGTGATTGCAACAGATGTTCTTCCGTTTTTTTCCCGAATCCTGCCAATTGGCTGACTTTCCCCTGCTCGCAGGCATCTTTCAATGTATCACGATCAACAACGCCGAGCTCTCGATACATTTTCCCAATCTTTTTCCCGCCGAGTCCAGGCAAGCGAAGAAGATCGAGCAAACTATGAGGTATGTCTTTTTCAAGTGCCAACAAGACAGACGACTCGCCTTGCGCCATTAATTCCTCAATGACCTGCGCCGTTGATTTACCGATTCCCTTAATTTTACTTAAATCACTCATTCCTGCCATCGAACGCGGATCATTCTCCAAGGCAAGACCTGCGCGATGATAAGCAGCGACTTTAAATGGGTTTTCACCCTTTATTTCCAGATACAGTGCAATGGTATCCAGCTGATTTATAATTTGCTTTTTATTCACAATCTTCACCTTTTATATCGTGCAAATGAAAGCCCTGTTTCCTTAGCCCATCCAACCTGCGAATGCGACCCACATCTCTTTTAACATATCTGAAAAGTAAGGGGTGCTCGTAATCATTGATTGTGCCAGCGTTGATTGATCAATCGCCGATTGAATTCCGCCGACCGGTGTCAGTGAACCGGCGTACAGCAAGAAGAAAATAATTAAATAGGCTTCAACGAAACCAATCAGCGCTCCGCTCAAATGATTGACAGAACGAAGAATCGGCAGTTCAGCAAGGAAATTCAGCATTGAACCTAGGATTGTCAATACAATCTTTGTGGCGATAAATAATATAATAAAAGCGATCGCCCGATAATAAGCAGTCTGCAAATCCATATTTCCGAGGAATTGAAACAGATCACTTTGAGAAGCCGACGAAGGGAATGGAATCCAAAATTTCAACGTTCCCGCAAGCGGCTTAAAATAAATCATCGCAATGATATAGGCAACGACAAAGCCCGCAAGATGCACCAATTGCAAAATCAGACCGCGACGAAATCCATTAAAGAATCCGGATGCGAGTATGATCAATATAATGAGTGTGAGAAGCATAAGATCGATCCCAACTTTCTTTCCTATGTAAAATGAGCGCCGTCCCAATAAAACAAGGCAAACGTTGACACTTTTTAGTCTTATCATATCAGAAACGGCGGCAGATGAAAAATGTGAGTATCTGTCGATTCGCCGATACTAAGAACCGTTTTTGTGAGGTTTCATTGTTCTTGATTACAGACCATCAGGTATTCATCACAATGATTCCATTCATGATCAATGATCAGCCTGTCTTTGCACCAGTCAAATATCTCCTGTAAGTAACCAAAAAGGATGACAAAATTGTCATCCTTTTTAATGCCATATACCTTGTTTATTTCACAGCTTATTTACCCGTAGTAATCGTATCCTTTGCCAAGGTATAAATCGTTTCCCCTTTTCCGAAAACGGATTCCCAATCGGCAGTGAAATCAGTGACCGCTTTATTGATGGCCGGCATGCCTAAAGCGGAAGCCAAAATATCCGCGCTCATGGTCGCTGCCTGAGCACCCGCTTCAAACGCTGTATTGACCTGACCGACATTTTTAAAGCTGGCGGCAAGAATTTTTGTGCGGCTGCCTGTTCGTTCAATAGCTTTAGCCAGTTCTGCTACTGATGCTTTGGCATCAATGTTCATGTTTTCCATCCGGTTGAAATAAGGGGCAATATAATCAGCACCTGCCTGGATGGCCAGGTAGCCCTGAAATTTCGTATAAATTGCTGTTGCGGTAACGTTTACATTTTCTTGTTTCAAACGTTTGATGGCAGCCAAACCCGCCTCGGTTACCGGAACTTTGATATACACATTGCGATCCACATTTTCTAACACGGTATGTGCATCCTTGATCATGCCTTCCGTATTTTCCGAGACAACCTGTACATGAAGTGTTGCCTGATCGCCAATGATCGACCGAACCGTTTTTAAATGCGTGAACAGATCAATTTTGCCTTCTTTTTTTACAATTGACGGATTAGAGGTTACTCCGGCAAGTGGAATCACCTTAACATATCTCTTAATTGCGTCCAAATGAATCGTATCAAGTAGAAACTCCATATCGAACACTCCCTTTTCAGTATTTGCACATTTGTGATCTTATTATCCATCTCTAATGATTACGCTTTCATCGTAGCATGAAATGAATTATGAATACATACTCTCACATATTTAATATTCTTCTGTGCATAATAAATCCTGATAACAAGCGATTTTTTGGAATAAAAAGCAGATATTCATGCACATATGTGCACAAGTCAATCATAATCGTGCTATTTTTATAATCGCTTGGGCAGTTTCACTATCCGTTATAAGCGTGTTCATATAGGGAGTCTTTAGCAAAGCATGAATAGACGGCACTTTTTTTAACGAACGTGCCACACCAATTGAGTAAGGTACTTTTGCCAACAATTCCGGATCAATTCCGATCGTACGATTATAGATGCTCTCCTTCAGAATGTGTCCATCCTCATCAAAGAATCTGCAGCAAAAGTCGCCAATTGCTTGATGATTTGCCAAGTTATGACTATCCACAACCGTTAAATAATCACGCCAGCTGCTTTCTTTACTGTTCAATGGTCCGCCAATGCCAAACATAGCGATGTCCAGTTGCTCCCAATAGGACTTAATCTCCTGAAAATCATGTCCATTCATGATCGCATCGCGCAGCATTTTGGAATCTTGAATGGCTCCCGCATTAATAAAAATGCTTTCTCCACCAAAATGCCTGGCAAGATCATAAATAATTGCGTTCACATGATAGCGTGAATTCACATGACTCGGCCCACCAACAACAGGGACAAACGTCGCATTTGTTTTTTTGACTCCTTTCAGCTTGCCGATCATGCTTGCAAGTGAGGAACCCCAACTCAATCCGACCGTTTCCCCACCTTTGATCAGCTGCTTTAAATAAAAAGCCGCTTCTTCAGCCAGTTTTTCATCCTTTTCGGTTTCCGTATCATTCCGGCTCGTTGAAATGACCACAACCTCTTTCATGTGAAAAATCTTTTGCAGTTGAGACTCGAGTTCATAAATTTCAGGATCAAAATCGTGGATCTGAATAGCGACAATGCCCTCGGCTCTCGCCTGAGTCAACATGCGGCTGATGCTCGTCCGGTAAATGTTCAGTTCCTTCGAAATCTCACTCTGCGTCTTGCCCTTAATATAATAAAGATAAGCGATTTTAGTTAACAGACGCTTTTTATTATTTTCCACAGTACCTCACCCTCAAATCACAGATCAACGTAATGCCAACTGATTTGGACTATACCAGCATTCGCCGATTTGCCCATCTCAATTTGCAATGATGACTTTTGTCTTTGTTGCGATTGGTTCAAGCATTTCTTCAGGTGCCCGCTTATCCGTAATCACACAATCAACGCTTCCCCAATCGGCTGCCTTTACAAATGAACTTTTAGAAAATTTCGAGTGATCAAGCAGAACAATTTTCGTCTGACATTTTGCAAGCAGTGCACGCTTCATTTCGGCATCTGCAAAACTCGATGTACAAAAACCATCTCGGTTCATGACACCGCTGGATCCGAAAAATCCGATATCAATGCGGATATCATTGAGTGCCTGACTTGTAAAGTTTCCTTGAAATGACATATCTGCCTTACTGTAATGACCGCCGACACAGTAAAAGTCATTGCTTCCATTCATTAACTCCATGATTGCGGTCAAAGAACTGGTGAGAACAGTCTTTCCCTGATAATGATTAAGATATCGTGCGAGAAGAGCAACCGTACTCCCTTGATCAAGTCCGATGACACAAGAGGTTTCAGGTAAAAATTCAAGCGCAGCTTTCACAATTTTTGTCTTGTCATCCAGAAATGTGGTCGTTCGATTGATTACCGGTTCGATTGCATCCGATTGATCAAGCACTGCTCCTCCATAAACTGTTTTAGAAATTCCTTGTTCTTCCAAGTATTTCAGATCTTTTCTAATTGTCTCATCAGACACATGGAAGTGTTCAACCAGTTGCCTAACCTTTATTTTTTTATTTTCGATGAGTAGTTGCGTCATCTGTTCGCGCCGTTGCTGAATTTCTGATGCCTTCACATGTAAACGCCCCGATCTTTTAACTGAACCAATTATACCATGAAATCGTTATAATTCATTATAAAATTTGGCACTTATGTGTTATATGCTATCAAATCCAAGTTTTTCATTGAATGTTTCTTTATATTCTTTATAATAGGGGATGTAGATAGATAAGAAAAACCGGGCAAAAAGCGCCCGGTCTTTAATCTCCAGCCATGTGTGATTGGTTTGTGTCTTTACAGTGTTGAATCATCGCTTCGGTTGCTCGC
>Ga0334901_1001194_pt1 | contig 28917 bp, 39 predicted proteins | sample GraSluR3_MG_3_FD_207216 | JGI IMG/M metagenome (GOLD analysis project Ga0334901, IMG submission 207216) | Sludge microbial communities from methane-producing bioreactor in Wageningen University, Netherlands - Granular Sludge_15_08-R3 | ecosystem: Engineered > Bioreactor > Anaerobic >... | reverse complement strand
GAGATAACCAAATTTTATATTTGCATCTGCTATAGACGAATCATTCGCAGAATAACCACCGACCCCGACTGAAACTGGCACAAACGTAAATCCTGTAACTTTTGTTGATCGAACATACCCAATCAAGGTTAATGAGTGTCTAGGGATCGCCCATGATTCCAAAGCACAAATGTATACCCCTACATCATTTTGACCACCGGTAACATTAACTCTAATGTGGATTTCGCCGTTAGAGGTTTCCTCAATATAAGTTGGCCCTACCAAATTAACATTATTAGGTAGCATACCACTACGAAGTGCTGGCTCAAAGTATCTGAGATTCCCACTTGGATCATTTGTACTGATATAGTCTAAGCCCATCTCTGCGTACTTTTGATGGTCAGAGTAGGGAACTACCCAAACTCCCACATCCAAACCCGAATCATGGTATTGATCAACTAAGGACTGAGTTACAAATGATTTAGTAGACTCGAAGCTAGGAACAAAATGGTTTTCTATACATTTTTCGAGCACATCCGATGTGTAATCGCTGAGAAGCCAATGCATCACAGTCGAAGGCATTCGTTTTCTCATTTTCACTAAAACATCGTACGTAAAACAAATAATCACACACTTATTTTCGAGCCCTTTTCTACGAATAGTAGTAACTATCGAATCTAATTGCGCATCAGTAAAGTCCGTTTTAAGTGGTGTGATTTCAATAACTGGTACAATTCTTGCCTTCAAACAAGCGTTTAGATATTGATCAAAAGTTGGTATTTTCTTTTCTGCATCAGATAAAGTACTAATACCATTACCTGTATCTAGTCTTAGAGCATCGATTTGACTGGATGTTTTATCCATAAAATTCCCTGTTCCGTTAGTCATGCGATCAACTGTCTTATCGTGGAAACAATACCATTTACCATCCGTGGATAATTGAATATCTGTTTCTGCCCCCCAGTGTCTTGTTGTCTTTTCAAATGCCATGAGTGAATTTTCAGGATAAAAATAACTATTTCCACGATGAGCAATGAACTTAGTTCCCGAAGTAAACGGTTGTCCGAAATTTCTATCCACTAGATTTCTTGTGGTTCGCGGAACCATAAACCGTTCTTCGTTGAACGCTGCTTCTGCTTCAGTTTGGGTAGCTGTAGCAAAATTATCTACATTTCCTAGCCCCACTTTTTCTTTTGTCAAATCAGTTTTTTTAGCGTAAGTTGCCTCAGCGTCGGACTTATTTGTAAAATTCTCGTCGGCTTCCTCTTTAGAATACGCACCAACCTGTTCAGCAGTAACATTATGTGGATTATCATCACGAGTAACATATTCTTGAAACTCTTCTAAATCAGCTTTTAAAGCTAGATCAGCCTCATTTGCAAAACCTGACTTATTCAAAACAGTTAGGGCATTTAAGGATACCTTCAACTGAACACCGATATAGTCAGTATTTAGACTAGATGCAACGACACCGTTCGAACTATCTGTATACGAAAGTGCATTGATGAAGCCTTGTGAATCAATAAAATTGCTATCATTGATTTCAACAGTGAAATCGGTGAATTCTGTAGCGTCACCTTGAATTTTTGTTGTATATGAATCCGTTGACTCTAAGAAAATACCGACCTTCAAATTTTTATTGTTTGGTGAAGAAGCTTTTGCTCTTGTGGTAACGGAAAAAGAAATAAAATTATCTTTGATATATTGAATTTTTTCTTCTACAGTCATTCCCTCAAAAATTCGAGGAGCCAATTGTTCAATGGCTTTAACGGTATCAAACTTATTCAATTGTTGCGGAATTACACTTCCCTGGCTAGAACCAACAGAAACTCCTTGATCATCACGTCCTACCAACTTATTATAATTTTCTTGGCTAATTTCGGTCCAAGTTGCGCTTGGTTTTTTCAAGCTCGTTGCTGTGTAATCCGTATAAACAGAATGTGGATTTGCTGAAGTGTTTCCTGCAACCTTTCCGGCAAGGTCCATCATCTTTGGAACATCTACTGGACCGCTAAACAATTTGATTGCATCTGCATTCGTAAGTCGCGAATTGAAATCGGCACTCAAACGATTTTGCAGTGTGTTTTGTTTTATGCCTTGTGTATCTGTTCTCGCCTGTACAATCTCTGGATTACTATCGCCCGATTCTGCCACTAAGTCATCAAATTCGTTTCGCAATGCATCAAATTCCTGTTTATTCTGATTTGCACGTCCGATCGCTTGATTTGAGTTATCAACCGCTGTTTTTGAATCAGCGACAGCTTGATCGGCTTTTTTATTTGCTTCTTTACCAGCATTCTCCGCGATAGTTTTTGCTTCATTCCCTGCGGTTGTTGCTATTGTTTTCGCTTCTGTTGCGGCAGCAGAAGCCGCTTGCTTTGCTTCCGTTCCAGCTGTTTCGGCAATTGTCTTTGCTTCTGCTCCAGCATCCGTAGCAATCTTTTTAGCATCCTTAATTCCCTGGTCGAGATCAATACTGAACTGATCAACCTTTTTTGAAGAATCATTAGACAAGTCAATTGCCTGATTTATTTTTACACGCCCTGCATTTAGCGTATCGGTTTCTTGAATATGCTCTACTGCCAAGTTAATCCCCCCTCTATGCTTTAGAAATAGATTCGATCGTCATTTTTTGCTCAATTCGGTCTCCAAGCAAAATAAAAGAACCATCCATGTTGTCGGATAGCTCTTTAAATAATTCTTCAATTGTTTTGTCCGTTTCTACGATAAATTCTCCACCATCAATTTTCTTTACTTTAATTTTCACTGTCTTGTTCTCCTTCCGATACGCCAAAAAGTTCAATTGCACAAACATTTACTGGCTTGATCGTTAAGCTATCCGTTAAATTGACAAACTTTTTTGAGTTGAAATTTTTCTCTACTTTACTTTTCAAAGGTTTTAATTCTTCTAACTCCCCAAATACTTTCAGTTCGATTCCATTATCTAAAATAAGCTGCAATGCATACACTAAAATTGTCCTCCTAATTGTGATTGAATAAATACGCGGCAAGTCACTTGAGCCTCGATACGAGCTAATTTGTTTGGCTTAATTTTGATCGTATGATTTCCACGTTGAATCTTTCCGCTTGATGTTTTCTTCAGATAGTTAACAATGTTTAATCGATCTTGATTAGTTTCATGTTTTGGCAAAGTCGTACCGTCGACAATGATATCCACACTCGATGCTGAGTCACTAGCTTGGAAAATTCCCCATTCAAGAGGATGTGTATGTTCAGGCAAAACAACATTGTGCTTATGAGAAGGAATTTGCACCGTATGTGTATGATTCGGTATGTTTACACTATGTGTGTGCGACGGTATTGATACATTATGCGTGTGTGCTGGAATATTTATGTTGAATCCATGCGAGTGATTAGGAATATTCACAGTATGCGAGTGATTCCCAGACGATCCTGCCGTTACTATATCACCTGGCATAGAGGCTGATTTAAGAATCACTCGGAAATTACTTCCCAGCGGTTGATACATCCGTGCAGTTCCTACTGTTTCATCTTTCCCAACATCTCCAAGGTACCTCATTACCGTATGATTATGATCTCCACCGGCAGCGGATGACTGTGAGGTGCCACCACCGCCTTGTGTACTACCGCCTTGATATGAACCACCTCCGCTTGTTGTCGACCGAACGGAACTTCCACCAGCTGAAGTTGAGCGAACGGAACCGCCACCTGCACTACTTGTCTGCGTAGATTTCCCCCCGGCCTCACTCGTAATTGTTTTCGCTCCTCCGCCTTTTACAGCTTTTGTGTACCCGCGATAACGTTTTGTTTTAAATGTAAGTTCAACTGTATTCACATGGAAAACATCATCATCCAAATAGAATTCGATTTCAGCTGGATATGCTGCTTCACAATTGTCTTGGTATGAATAATTCAAGATGTTTGTAGCACCTTGGCTATACGTTTCATTGATTTGTTGTTTTCTCCCAAGATCGGACATTGTAGTGTTAATGTCATCTTTCAGGTTACCAAGTTCTAAATCAATTGATTGCGGTGCTCCAAAAACGTCTGATTTTGATTCCTTCTTGATTCTTAAATTGAAAGATCCGAAGTCGTTCGTATTAATCATTACAACTGTACCTAGTCGTAGTTTATCAATTTCTAAAGGAGTATCGGTCAATTTGATAAGGTCCGCCGCACTAACGTTCCATGATACTTTTGGGACAGACCATTTTTTTAGCATATTCACAGCATTATCTTTTAACGCTTGAGGTTGAGTAAATCGTAGGTCTGTCCAAACATACTCCACTAACCCATATTTTTTTATAGAAGATGTATCTTCCACATACGGAACATTATTGTTTACTGACTTTATGTTAATTTGATTAATTCCTTCGCCAGCACCCAAAGGGTAAACTCTATTCACCAAATTGTTAGGATCCGACTCTACTTCAAATCCTTCCATGTTATAACCCTCTTGGACTCTACAAATCGGTTCAGTAGGCGGTTTTACAAGCGATAATTCAAAAGGGTAAACTTGAGTATTATATATCCACATATAGTCTTCATCAAAAGCTGCTGGAATAGAGAATAATGCATCAGCCAAACCATTTTCGTTTTCCCATGCATAGCTAAAATAGCGAGTGAAATCACACCTTTTCAAAACCCAATGTTTTGTTTTTTGTTTGCCAAGAATGTAATTAATCACGTCTTTCGTGGTTCGATTGATTAATTCATGGTAACCAAAAAGGACGCTGTCTAATAGCGTCCCTAAAACATGCATTGCCGTATATGTTATTGAATAATCATTAGCATCTTTACGAGTAGTTGAAGGCATAATTCGATAAAGGCCGATATACTCATTCTCATTGTCAGTTAATTCAACATATTGTAATTCTTGAATCATAGTATTTTTTGTATCATAAAGCGGCATCGAGAATTCAATTGATCCGATTTCATTTTCAATCTTTTGATAACTTACATCATAAGCATTCTCTAAGATAGCTGTATACTCACGACTAAGGTTCATTGTCATTAACAAGTTATCAGCTCCTTATAGATATCGATTTGAATATTTAATTGTGAGATCAAACTCACCGTCTTTTCCTGAAACATAAAGTGGTTCTTTTGGGTAAATATAAAAGTCATTCATTGGCCTGATCATTGGTTTTCCATTCTTTGTAATATTGAATGTTTGAGTGTCGATCACAATTGTCGCATTGTCAAAGTCACCTAGATCAATTGTGTCTGATCGTGTTCGAATCTTGACACTTCGACCCATGCCGACAATTTCGATCATCGGTTTCACCTTCAAGCCTTCAACGGTCGGATAAATCTCAAACGGTTGCGCTTCTCTACCTGTGTCACCCATCAGATAGCCTTGGTGTTGGAAAGTGATAATATCAGACCCCCAATAAGCGCCACCTTCAAAAATGATCGGCATTAGAACGGCACCAGATCCAGTATTCCCTAACAAATAGTTCGCCTGAAATGTAATGATTTCTGATCCCCACATGACGCTTGTTGCGTCTGATTTTGTATATTTATATGGATCTGAAAGTAGAATGGTAAATGTGCTTGTAATACAATTCACACCTTCAGCAACTTCTTCCACATCGCTTTTGCTTCCAGTCCACATCATTTCTGGTTCGTCGTTAAACCATAACGGCACGTCTTTTTCTGAATACAACGATATATTTAGTTTGTTAAAATAATCTCTAAACAATTCATTATTTTCAGCTTCCAGTCGATACTTTATTGTAATTAGTCTATCTGGTATTCTCGAATAAACTTGGCGTGTTCCGTCTCGAATTCCAAGTTGATGTGTTTGCACCTGAGTCGCTGCCAATTCTCGACCAACAACATTCAATGTTCTATATCCAGGAACGATTTCTTCTAAAAACTTACCATTAAAATTTAAAGCTTCTGAAGGGAGCGGAGAGTCTTTGGGCATCGATAAAGTATCGGTAAACTCATAAAGACTTTTTTTATTTTTGAATTTATACGGAACTCTAGGTCTTAAGTCTTCGATGTGACTCAAATTAAACTCTCCTTCCTTTAGATAAATTCGTTTTGCTTTGTTGTTTCTGCAACTCTGTCGCAAGTTGAGGCGTTAATTGCTTCGTAACAACCTTGCCGTCTAACTCAGCTATCGATGTTACATATATCGGAGGAATTTGAGGTTCTTGAACACTACTAGACATATCAAATGACATTGAATACCCGCTACCTGCTAATCCTAAATCAAATTTTTGTTGACTACGAACTTGCATATTTTCTGCGACTGTCTGTGCTACTTTTTGAGCCGATTTTGCTAATGTCCTAAGCCTACTGAGTAACCCTACCTCAAGCCCTTCGGTTGTGTTTTCTCCAGATTTTCGAGTAACACGAGACGGGCTATGAATATCAAGAGCACTGTTAATTGTTTCAGCAACTTGGTTTGCGACACTATTAGCTGCATTGATTGCTAGATGTGCATTCTCATTAATTCCGTTCGCAAATCCTGCCATTGCATTTGATCCTGAGCTTTGCATTTGATTTTCTAGCCCATCAAACGCAGATGCTGATTCTTCTGCCATTGATTTTACAGCCGATACAACATCTGAAGTTCCTGATTTAACTCCATCCTCGGCTCCTCTTGCAAGGTTTTCACCGTGCTCATGGAAAACACGTGAAGGACTATGGATTCCAGCTTCGCTTGCAAATGCTTCATCTGCTTCACTTGCCATTTCACCAGCAGCATCTGAAACATCCTTAGAACCAGATTTAACACCTTCTGCTGCGCCCTTAGGTACCATTTCACCAAGAGATTTGAAATCTGCTTTTTGAATAGCAGAGGTTAACGAGTCCCCTGCCGAGAAGATCATACTCGTTACCTTTTCATCAATTCCTTGAGCACCAGTATCCCATGCGGTTTTAAAAGCACTAGTCGCTGTTTCTCCGCCTTTAGCATAGGTACTACTCAAATTTTGAAGTTCTGCATCTGAAGCGGAAACCATCGCTGCTACATATCCTGCAGATTCAGGACCTGCATCACGTAATTTCGCGAGCAAACCTTCATCTACACCACGACTTGCAAGATTAGCAATGTTTTCAGCCCAAGTACTGATAACTCGTTGATTCTCTTCGAGGTTTTTCTGCATTTCACCAACAGACATTTCCTGTTTATCTGATAATGTATCAAACATGTTGGTCGCAGCATCTTGATACTCTTGCCATTTACTCTTCATTCCATCAACAGCTGTTTTTTGAGCATCAGTCAATGTCTGATAAGATACGACTTGACGCATTGTTCCATTTTCTACTGCATCAGCAACAGCTGCATTGGCTTCAGTAAGTGTTGCTTGGGTGTTCTTCTGTTCTTCACCAAGTGCCCTTTGTGTTTCAGTCAAAGTTTTTTCTTGATCGTCTAATTCCTTGAGTGCTTCCTTATGCTCTTTACCTTTAACAGTTCCCTCTTCAAGTTTCTTATTCCATTCATCTCTAAGAGCTGTTGTTTCTGCTAATTTCCCTTCTACTTCGTGTTGCTCTTTCAAGATAGTTAATAGATCATCTTGTGCCTGATTGGCAGTTTCTTGATTCTTATATGCTTCAATTCGAGCTTTCATTTGTTCAGCTGTCATTGATAGCATCTTGCCTTCTTCATCATATTGAAGATTCAAACCGGCCACAGATCCATTAAGTTGTTCTACAGAATCTTTAAGAAGCTTCTTTTCGTCTCTCGTCAGTTTTTCTTTACTAGCTAAATCGACGATTTGATCTCCCAAATCCTGATAAGCCTGACTATTTGTTTCAATCGTAGACAATTCTTCTTGTCTTCGTTTGATATTGCTAGCTGTTGAATCTGTTAGAGTCTTTGTGCTACTTGCTAGTGCTGTCTGCTCTTTGTTTAGTTTCTTTGATGCCTCTGTTTCTTTATTCAACCATTTAAAAAGCGCGACTCCTCCAGCCACCAAAGCACCAATACCTGCTACAACCCATCCGATTGGACCTGTTGCAATTTTAAGAGCGGTACTAAACGCTGTTGTGGCTGCGGTCATTAACGTAGTTGCTACTGTAGAAGCAGTAATGCTACCTGTCATCACCCCAATTAATGCCGAACCAATTGGAAGTATTCCGTTTTGAGCAGCTAATGATGCAACTTGTGCTTTTGTAGCTGTCATACTTGCAATTTCCGCAGTGGTGTATCCTTGTTTTGCTAGAGTCGCAGTCACCGTCGCTGCCGTATTCGCTTGAGTCATAATTGTTAATGCTTTGCCAGACATACCAGCTGCAACCATCAGAGCATCAGTTTGTGCAATGATCGTATTAATCGCGCTAATTGTTTTCCAAGCCATGAAACCTGCGGCTACACCAGACAATACTGGTATCAAAATATCTCCCTGAGAGGCAACAAATTTCATTCCGTCAGCTGCTAACTCAAGTACTGGCGCAGTGGCCTCAATAGACTTGCCAATTACTTTAAAGGTAGTGTTGACCACACCTTTTAAACTATCTAGATTTTGGGCTATATTTTTACCAGTTACCTTTTTGGACAGCGTATCAAATGAAGTTATTACAGTCGCTATACCTTTAGCTGCTGCATTTTTCAAGTTACCAAATGAAGTTGCGATCCCCTCGGAATTAACTTTGGCTAACTTTGCTAGTTCCCCGGTACCTGTCCCAAGATCAATTAATTTGTTCTGGAACTCTCTGAAAGTAACTGTGCCATCCTTCAATGCAGCATATAAATCTCTTTGAGCAGTTTCTCCAACGAATCCCATTGCCTCCGCTGTTTTTTGAAGCCCGATTGGCATTGTTTCCTGCAAAGTCTTCCAGGACTGCAAGTCAACTGTTCCTGTTGATAGCATTTGGATATATTGTCGTAAGCCTCGTTGCGCATCTGATGTTGAGGCACCAGAAGCGAGCATCGCATTGTTTAAAGCAATCGTTGCATCTGTCGACTTATCCATATTCCCGGTAATTGCAGTCATTTGTTGAGCTGTGGAAACAACGTCATCTAACTTAGTTGGTAATCCATCGATTCCATCAGCTAATTTATTTACGGATGTCGTGGACTCTTCTGCAGAAAAACCCAATGCGCTCATAACTTTCGGGTATCGTTGCATCGTGTCAAAACGACTAATCGCAGAGTCCATAGAATTCGCTAAGACACCAAATACTTTTGATGCAACCTGCACCGCTCCCATTCCGACTGCTATCGCTGTGATAGATTTTGTAGCTGATTTCGAACCGCTATCTAAATTACCAAGACTCTTAACAGCAGAGTTCATACTGCTAGAAAAACCACCATCACGGGCTGAGAGCACTGCTTCTACTGAATATTGTTCTGTCAATTATCCTCCCTCCCTTTTGTTTGATTGGCTTTGGCCATTAGGTACATCAATTTATTTCCATTTTTTTGTTTTGGAGGAGTACGACCTAACAACTCAGTCTCACGTTTATCGAAGTCCATAAACTTACGGAAGTCCGTAAACACATAACGCCCCTTACCTTTAGTGGCTTCGATCTCTCGATTTTTCCAAGCGCTTAAATGGATTTCTAATTCCTTATCCAATACTCGTAAACGAGAGGCTTTCTTCAACCGCGCATAATGTCTTAACGTTATTCTTCCAAGCTCTTTTTCATCCGTTAAATGAGGATAATTCCTTAGCAAATCGACCTTAATATCTTCAATTGTTAGCCTAGGAACATCTTCAGTGCTTCTTTGTTCTGGATCTTCACTGATTTCCAATTCACCATTTCTTGCAATAGGTTGACCTTTTGCAAATTCAATAAAAAAGCATCCACCGTGTTTTTGAGGTTTTCTTGACTTTCAATCCATTTCTTAATTTCCACATCAGTTGGAATGGAGTCCTCTGTGTTCAATGCGGCTTTGATGATTGGAACCAGATATTTAGGATTACGAGTGTCTGCTAATAGCCCGATAACCATTGTTGTGCCTACTGCAACGTCCATGCCGTTATAACTCACTGTTCCCACCATTTCGTTTGAATCCAAGGCTTCAATAAAGTCCAAACCAAAGTAGGCCGTATAATCTTTTCCATTAATCGTTAATTTCATTAATTTCATCCTCCAAATTACAAAAATAAAAAAGAGAGGGATTCCCTCTCTTAACCTTCTGGTGCAGCCTTCGTTGTATCTTCAAATTGATATTGAACAACTTCTTCTTGCTCAGCTGTTAGAGTAGCCCGACCGTCTTGTCCTTCACCGTCAATTTTGAAGGTTAATGACACCTCTGTTAATCCTTCAGCTGCTGGTTTCTTACTGAACTCAGAAACCTTTCCTCGGAAATAAGTCGCACCATATTTCCCTTGTTCATCTTTATCCTTAACATCCACTTCCCAAATCTCAATGATGTCGCCATCACGACGAGCTTGGCGAAGCTTTTTAACCATTTCATCATTACGGGCCAAGATTGATGTACAACTAATTTCGGTTTCAGAAGTTCCATTTCCGTTTACTGGACCATCCTTGGTCGCGGTTGATTCGGTATCTGATGATTCAGTCAATTCATGTTCCGTTTGAAATGCTAACTTCGTCGCAGCATCTGCAGTTGCCTCTTTTAAAATACGGAATAATAGGATCACATCAATCCCTTGAACCGCTGTTAATTCTTCTGCCATTTTGCTTCCTCCTAAAGATTTCTAAATTCTAATGTTATAATCGCTCTTTTAAGCGGTGTGTTGGTGCTCATGTCATCTCTCAATGAAATTGTGCTTGTTTGCGTATTGAGCCCCCAGTGATAGCCCTCTGTCTGTTGTAATCGCAGAGCGGCATTAAAAATAGCAGCTGCCATATGCGACACCTGCTTTCTTTTTTTTTGCAATCCCCATACCGATACAATCAAGACTACAGTACCTTTAACTGATGTTTTATTGGCGCTGTGAATGATTTCTGTACTCTCAAACTCCACGAAAGGATAATTCACTTTATTTAAAGGCTTGTAATCAAAGACATCATAGCCCAATAATTCACATCGTCCGAACATTTCATCAAAGAGAGATTGGTCTCTTGTTTTAATCATTTCACTAACCTCGTCAAGTCTGACTTAAACTTTTTAGATTGCTGTCTAAATGCCGGACCCATGAAGGGTTGTGCACTCATAAAACGTGTTCCCCATTCAAGGTATGGAGCATACTCAGCAAGCGCCACAGACCGTGCAGATAAGCCAAAGTTAGCAATCTCAAAAACAATTGATCGTCGTAAAAAACCAGTATCTACTGGCGCTTTTCGTGCCGCATTAGCATTTAACTCAGCACCATTTGATTTGACAATATTTTTTACTTCATTCATTGACGCGTTACGTTTTAATTTCGATTCCAGAGCGCCAATACCGTTAAAACTTAATGAGTTTCTAGCCATCTGGAATAACCTCCTCTACAATGATAGAAGTTCTTTCACTAGGTATTCTCTCTGTTGTCAATTGATAAATCTTGTTATCAATTTCAATTTGATCCCATTCGGGAACAACAAAAAGAGGCTGAGTCCGAACGACTTTAGCCCCTTGTTTTATACTACCGAATAATGCCATTGATCGATTAGTACCTAGATCAGTGACGTTTGCATCAGTTGAGATTCTTATCGGTGGTTCTTCGATCCATTCTCCCAAATTTGTATCATAGTGAGATTTTTCAGACTCCTTAATAAAGGTAATTTTATCTGTATACCTCATTAGAAAAACCTCGCAGCACTTGTCCGGTTCGAATAATTCGGGTCATTATTCTTTATGAAATCATCAATCTCTTGCTGATACTCTGAAAAGTCTGAGTCAGGAAAAACCATTGACAATCCTTCCTGTGTATACGAAGTCATTCCTTCTTGTCCGATTCGATTGAACCGTTTGAGTGTTACTTCGTAAGAAATATAGTCTAATTGTTCAGGAACGTTGTCTAGTTTAACCAAACTTGATAAACGTTCCTTTGTCCGTTTTTCGACAATTTCTAACTTTTCATCCAAAGTACCATTTAGAAGTTTTTTTACATCATCAATGATTGACATTTAATCACAACCTTCCTTGTGACTATTTTTTCTTGCTGGCTTTCTTTGGCTGTTCATCTTTTTGTACTTTTTCTATCGGCGCACTTGATTTAACTTGATGAATATAACCGCCACCAAATGCAACTAAGTTATCATCAATTTCTTTAGCGCGCTGTTTTGTAAGTTCAATTACTTCTCCAACTTGATAGGTTTTCTTGGTATATGCGTCCTTGAACTCTTTTGCAACTTCATATTTTGCCATATCTTTTCTCCTATGCCTCTGCTAAAACAGTAGCCTGGAATACGTTATCAGCTTCAGGAAAACTTGGTAAAGCAGTCCCTGCCGCCTTAGTCCATGTACCAACTGGATCGAGATTTGATTCATAAACCATCGCAATCACATTACCTACTGAATAATCTTTAGAACCACCAGATAACAATCGTGACTCTTCAGGAGTTACACCAAAAATAGATTCACCAGGATTTTCCGAACCGAACATCACGAGTTTGTGTTCTGGGAAGTAGCGTTCTTTTATCAACTTTCCATTTGCATCTTCTTTGTAGTACTTCGCATCATACGTCGCAATTGTCGGTAATCCGAATTGCTCCAGCATTTGATTTAATGCTCCTGGAGTTGGTAATAAGCCTGCGTCCTTAAAGTATGCTTTGATACCTGCGTTTTTTAGAATCGCGTTTCGAACTTTAGTTGATGTCAAAATACGAGTTGGTGGGGTATCTAATGCCGCCGACCAATCTGTTAACAGTCCAATCACATCAGTATTTGGAAGTGCAAAATCAACAGTCGCCTTATGATCAGTAGGAACACCATAATCAACTACTAAGTCCAATCCGTTCTCATCCAACGTCACTTTACCATCAGATAATACTTCCATACGCATTTTTTCTACACGGGCGTTCACAGAGGAAACCATCGAATACACATCGTTATACACTTCTTGCTCTAAGAAACGTTGTTCCTCAGCTGTTCTTGGATTACGAAGCGCGATTAAGTCTTTTTCCTTTAGTTGAATCTTACGTTTGATAAACGCTAACTCTTGTGCGCTACGAGAAGCAACACGAGAAGCAATTTCCGCTTCTGTATCGAATGCATGAACACTAGCAATCGTCGGAATACGAGTTCCTGCTTTCAAAATATCAAATTCTAATCCTTGCACCTTACGTGCCGGAAACAAAGTTTCTCCCAATAATGCTGGAGCTTGTCGGTTGTTTACGTAATCTAAAACGTTACGTTGTGAAAATAATTCTGCAATATTTGCCATTAATCCATCCTCCTATTTTTCTATACTTATGCAGTTGGGACTGCAAGTAATTTGCCATCTGCATCATACAATTTGATTTCACGCATTACTTTTTGAGCCTCGTTGCTAGGTTTAACTGGCAAACGCTCAATTAAGACATGCCCTTCAACGATCACGCCCACAGGTTGTGGTCCTTTGGTAACATCAATATCGTTGATAGTAATACCTTCGGCCGTTCCATCATTTGCCGGATAAATTGATCCTGCTGGCAATACTCCCTCTACTACACCTACATGAGTATCATCAACTTGTTTCGTAAATGATAAGAATTTTTGACTTTTCAAAAAGTTAATATCATTAATCGTTTCTACTTTTTTTACATAGACCATTTACTTTTCCTCCTAATTAAATTGACCAAGGGTCATTTTCTGGTTGCTTTGATTGATTATTTGCTTCTTTCGCCATTTGAGCACCGCGAGAAAGACTAGTTGAACCCGTTCCGTCTAATGGAACTTTTCCCCCTAAACGCTTTTCAAAATCAGCTTTAATCGATTCACGTTCTTGCTCGATAGCAGCTAAATACGTTTTGACGTTGTTTGAGGTTGATTCAGCATCTTCCGTAACAATCAAACTAAGAATTTCTTTAGTGGGAACTGCTCCCTTATCAGATAGCATTTCACTAGCTTTTTCAGACATCTTAGCTAAATTGTCTTTTCTCTCGTATTCAGCAATTTTTTCTTCAAGCTTTTGACGCTCATAATCTGCCTTGTCTTTTTCGTTCATTTCGGCCAACTTTTCAGCTTCAGCTTTTTCATTGCGCCATTTCTCTTCTGCTGCTGTTACTGCTTTAGTCGTTTCTGCTGCAATCATTTTTGCTACTTCATCACGAGAAAATGTTTTGCCATTCCCTTGCTCATCTTCGCTACCTTCGGGTTGTTGGCTATTACCTTGTGATTGTTGCTCTTGTTGTGAGTTAGTCGACGTTCCTCCATTAGAGCCATCACTGCTACCGCCTTCTCCTCCTTCAGCAAAAAGTTGTAAATTCATTTTTAAAGGAAATGTTGGCATTAATAAACGTTTTTTCATGAGTAATCCTCCACGGTTACGCCGCTACCCGATAAATTTGATTAGTTACGCTAATCACCCGAAACAGCTTTCTCTTTTTATCGTCTGTAAGCAGTAAGAAGACAAACAAAAAAAGCTTAGTTAACACTAAACTTTATTTCATTCGTATTTTTTTCTTAGCTCGTTCATTTCATTAATGATTCTCTGTGCAAGTTTTTCTTTCTTGATACCCGGTAAAGTTCTTTTTTGTTTGGCTAACATGCTACGGATGTGTTGGTTTGTAAAACTATGAGTTGTCTTCCCTTTGCACAATTGACATTCTGCATAATAATGTTGAACTCCTCCGTTTAGACGGTCTTTCTTCATCACGAGAGGAGTCATTTTGCCACAGATTCCACACAAAAAAAGTTGTTTATCATTACTCATTAATAAACCCTCGTTCCTACTTGTTTTCCATAGCTGCTACTTTCTGAGCTAAGTCATTTAACTGTTGTTCTAAAGGTCTGCAATAAGCCGCCATCATTGACTTTATGTGTTCGTTTGCTGATATTTCGATCGTAAAATCAAAGCTTACATAATCAACATTTATTGCTGATTTAGTTGCTCCATCAGCTTTCTCTGAGTACGCGATGATTGATGCGTTTCCGTCACTATTTAAAAAACCTTCGATCTCTTGTCTTGATGTCATTTTTCGTGAAATTTTACTCACAGTATTAGTTTTGTTTCCAAAAACCCCAGAAGACCAAGCTCCACCACCATTCCAAATTGTAGTGTTTAAACTATTTCCACTTGGCCCCGTTCCATAACCAAAGACATTGTAACTAAACTCTTTGACTATTGATCGTACTACATCCATACATTCACTTACTGTTGTGGCTCCGCGATCATTAAAAAAGGTATCTCCTAAAATACGTTTGAATGCCTCTAATACATTCCATTGAATCAATAAATAGGTCATATCTTTGTTCGCAGCAGTGTATGGATTAATGACATTTCCATCAAGGGTGGACAGAGCGTTGTATGCATTTTGACTAACTTCACCCGTTGTTTGAGATGGCACAGGAAGAACACTTGAAAATCCGGCTGTTGCTTTATGAGGATTTTCTACATTACTTGTAGCAATTTTCCCCTCAAAATCAAAGATGATTGGGATTTTAACTGTCTCTTTCCCAATTGATTGGTAGATCACGTTTGCGGAACTTTCCGGTTTATTGAAAACCTCGTCTTTCCTGTAGACATCTGCGGCATCGACTTTCTTTTTCGTTTCGTCTAACTGGTTAGAAAGCTCAGTTTGAGATTGCTGCAGATCATTCATCTTTTGATTCGACTGAGTGAATTTAGCGTCGTATTCACTTATTTTTCTATCTGCGTAAGCTGATACTTCACTTGCAGTTTGATCAACCGTAGATAAAACAGCTCTAATTTTTTCTTTTTCGGTTGTCGCAACTTGTTCAACTATAGGGTACTCAGCTTTAATTTTTTTTGTTTCATCTACATTAACTTGTTTAACTTTCGGCAACTCATTTTGAATCATAGCAATTTCATTGATTGCTGTTTCTTGGACATTTCGTGTAAAATCGTCCATTTCAGTTTTTTTCTGATCTGCGTATATATCCAGTCCTGAATCATAACCCGCTAAAGACTCTTTTACTTCTGCAGCTTTGTCTGCTACTTCCTTCTTTGCAGTCTCCATATCTTTAATATAGACAATTTCAATTTCGTCAGCTGCACGATCAATCGCAGAAGTTCGTTGCTCATAAATAATTCTATTCGAACTATCAGACTTATCGTTATTGATGTAGTTGATATATACTTCGAATGCTACTAGACCTTGATAATTTAGCAAATCATCAGTTAAGGTGTACAAAAATAGACCATCATCATTGATAGTCATTTGATCGTTCCACTTTAAACTTTCTGTTGGCCGATACGAACTATTCACGCTCTCAAAATATATCTCTACATTTGAGATCGTTCCTCTAGGAATTAATTCATTGTCTTTTTCAGCTTGAATTACAATTTCAGCAGTTTTACTGTCATAACTAAAGAATCTTACTGAGCTTTTACGCGTGTGCTTAGATTCAGCAGATACATCAACTATAAACTTTGCTTGCTTTGAATTCGCCACTGCATTCACCCCTTCATTCTTTAATATGTGGTACAGTTGAACATCTACAATTTGCGTGCATTGGACTGGCGTTATTACCTGGTGCCATTTTATTAGTTTTGAATATCTTCCCATTCAAAGGCAAACAAATTTTACAGGCTGTTGGTTCAGCAATATAATCATACTCGTCAATATGATACTTGTTATAGCTTTGCTTCTGAATTTCAGATTGCACTCTAGCTGATTCTGTTCGCATCAGCCGTTCTGCCTCGTATTTGCTTGATTCAAATAAATTTCTCAGCTTTCTGGCCATATCTTTTGGATTTTTACCCTGTGTAATTGTCTGGACTAACAACTTATCAAGTTCGGCTTTAAAAACCTGCATATTCCCCCAAATACGCTGAGAAAAAGTAACAGAATGAAAAGAACCATTCACAACGGAGTCTACAAAGTCCTTGTAACCATCGAAAATGGTTTCTCCTAATATGCCAGCTTGCCGAGTTGCTTCAGCAAGTCCTTCTTTTGTTAGTAAGTCAGCAGTGTACTTGTCGAGATCATCAGATAAAGCAATTAATTCAAGCCCTATTTGCGATTTAAGGAGTTCTAAACGATTGACTCTCATTGTGACATTATAAAGACGCAACTCGTCATTGGCGGTCTGTGAGAAGTCCTTTTCTTTAACGTACTTCTTTGCTTTCCTCGCGAAAGCTTTGACATCCATCTCCATTGAAATCTTTTTGGCTTCGGATAATGAAATCCCTTCTTTGCCGGCAAACCTAGACCAGTTTGCATCAATCTCTTTGTTGATATTATCAATGGCAACTTGAAAACGTTCGGCGATCGCTCTTTTCATTTGTTGCTCATCCTTGATCATTTTAGCGATATGCTGTTCTTCACGTTTGCGCCAGTAATCTTTTGAGGACGTCATTCAATCACTCCTCACTGACTGGTTCTTCTTTATCCTTTTCATTAGAACCGTCATCACTAATTGGAAACTCGTAGTCCAACACTGGTTCATTCGGTCGTTCTTTGTTCACACGTTTAAGTTCCTCATCAGCTGGAACACCTGTCAACCGTTCAGCCATTTCACACAGTGTCTCCTCTGAAACAATGCCGTTCATTCCTTTTATCACGTTCATGATTTCCTCGTCTGATTGCGGTACATTTGGAGTAAATAGAATTTCTATCTCATTCACTCGATCGTATAAAGATTGCTGCTTGCTATTCGGATACACAAAAACAGCCTTCATCATATTGATGAGGCCTTTGGGCTTTGCAATATCCTCTTTTATAGACCAGGAATAGGTCAGCAATCTTAATCGACGCATGATCGCTTTTTTTATCATACGTTCTTTGTTCTTGCGATCGTTATCTGACCCCCAACCTTTGAACCTAAATCCGATTCCAGATTGATTTGATCCGATGTTTTCATCAGTGAAATCAATCAAGGCTGTGAATCTAAGGATGTCAGCAACCAGGCGATTATTGTACGCTTCGGTTCCTGTCGTATCATATTCTTTAACCAGATAACTTGCATCCGGTTCACTTCCTGTTTGGTTGTCATCATAAGTCTTTTTATCACCTAAGACCATGATGCGATTCTTAAACGTGTAGTCTAGCCCTTTTGTATCAATTGAACCGTCTTCCTTCTTGAAAGTATCAGGGTTCCCTTTAATTACAAGCATAGCCTCCGATAAATCTTGCTGGAAGTTTGCCATCTCAGACTGAGAAAGATCGTATGCATCAATGTAACCAAGAACAGATTCAAAATCACTTAAACGCTTTTCGTTATTTATCCATTCATTAAGCTGAACAGTATTGAAATAGGATTGTTCCCGATCAATAATGTCCGCTTCAGCGTAATCCTCGTTTTCACACTCGAAATAATAATTGATACCATCATTTGCATAAACATCAATGTGCGTCGTAGTCTTATCTAAATATTCAATGTTGTAGTAATTTACACCGCAGACTGACTTCTTCGCTTTAGATGTATCATAGATAATGAAAGTATTCGTTACGTCTAACTTCGCCAATGTTTCCTTGCCGAACTCGTCGCGTCCAATCCATTCATACGCACGACCAAAAGTGAAAAGGTCCTCAGCCATTAACTGATTATGATAATCTTCGTTCGATTCACTTGCAAACTGGTTAACTCTATCAGAAACTGATTTATTACCACTATATTTCAAAGGATTCCCGAGAAGAACTCCTTTCTTAAACGTCACAATAAAGTTAGCAAAGTCACTTCCGATCCGATTATCTGCGCGTCCTTCTGGTTTCGGTTTTCTGTAGTGAATGTTATTATCCGCAACTGAATATCGCAATAGCTCTTCCAAGCGCGGGACCTGATGAGTTTTATGGTGTTCAATAAACTTTACAATTACCTTCCATACTTCTGCATCTTCAAAGTCGATTTCTTCTGTTGTTTCTGAAGACTTTTTATCGTACATTTTCTTCTTGGGCAACTTTTCTATTGGTACTTTATAAACAAGATTCGCCTCATCGTCAAACCGTTGTCCGTCAAGCAAATCAATAATCTTTCTTCCCATTATCTCACCTACAATCCTAACTTTCTGTATGTGTCTATAACTGACTTAGCATCTACTGGTTTATGGGTTCGTCGCTCATAGAATGCCAAAGCTAAAGCATCTGCTATATCTGGACTACCAATATTTCTTTTTTTCATATCATCTTTGCTTTCTAATCTAATTCTCCCACGGCTTGTCATCTTGAATTTCCGTGTACTTAATTCTTTGATCAAACTCGAATCATTCGGTAATTCAATTATTGGTCCACCGCCGTTTAAATTGGTTGTCATGTTTTCCTCTAAAACTTCACGAATATTTCCCCAAATTTGAGTACCCAGATTATCGTAAAACTCATCAGTAGATGATTCACCATTGTTTACAGGGATAATCTCGAATGGATACTTCTCATCAGATACTATTTCTTTCAATCTGTCGGTTACTCCACCACCAACACCAGTATCATCTACCTTAATCCTGATTTTTTTTAAATTAGGGTATTTCTTCATTAGCTTCTTCGCACAATCAATAACATATCCTGTAGTGTTCATAGTGCTTTGCTTCGTATATTTTTTAAATGGCAAACACTTCATCTTTATTCTCGGAAAAATTATAGTTGAATCATCACCGTAGCGAGCGACATCGACTCCGATATCTCCAAATACGGCATCTTCAATATAATCATTAGACAATTGTTGACTTGTTGCTAATTCAACAACTTCTAAGCTAATAAACGAGTCAAGCGCTCCTTTTGGAAACTCTCCAAATATCCGAACTCTCGCTACATCACTATCTTGCCCATATTTATCAATAAGCATCTGGATATTTTCTTTACTGGTTCGTTTGCTGTCGTAGCTCGAAACTTTATGAACACGATACTTATCGCGATCTTTATTGTGTGAGTCAAAGAAAACTCCTTCAATGTTGTTCGGATTACCACACATCAATAATTTATTGTCATAACCTGTTAGGGTTCCAAGAATCGCTTCCATAATCTGGTCAGACACACCAGAAGCTTCATCAACAACGATCAACATGTGATCCTCATGAAAACCCTGCATGTTTTCAGGTTTCGTCGCAGTCCTTGCAGTAGCAAACCATCGCTCAGCATCCCCGACCATAGATACTTTTGTCTTCGTCCACTTCAAAAGACTTTTTATCAAACTATCATTCAACCACTTTGATACTTCTGCCCACAAAACATCATAAAGTTGTTTCATAGTAGGAGCGGTAGCTATGACTTTTGAATAGGGTCTACACGTCAAAAACCAAAGGATTGCACCAGCTTCAAGCGCTGTCTTTCCAACTCCTTGGCCGGATCTTACTGATACCTTCGGATGTTCAGATAAATCATTCAGAACACTTCTTTGCCAATCGTCAGGCTCTAAGTGAAGCAAATCCTCACAAAACTCTACAGGTCTGTCATAATAGTAATCTATTGCAGAACCAATATCCGAAAACGGTACGATCATCTTATCCATTATCAGTCACCGCTCGTTTATTCGCTGCTTCAATAACTGCCTTTTTCCAATTTTCTTGATCATTAGTAGTTCCATCATTCTCAGTTAACTTAGATAACTGAGCCTCTCTCAACGCATCACCGCCAAGATACTTCATTAATTCACTCATTGCTTTTTGCTTGTCATACATTTCAACTGATATGCCATCTTTTCCTTGAGTTATCTTTTTGACTAGCGATCCGTCAAAATCTTTACTTGATCGGACATAAACTTCATTGATACGACCTATGACTTGTTCACCATCTTTTGTCTTAACTTTATTTCCGGCTTTATCTCTGACTTCATATTCGGTCAAATCGACCTCTACAAAATCAGTGATGTCAGCAGAGAACTGTTTGATGTATTCGGTAATCAAATCTTTCACATCAACAAAGATATCTTGCTGTAGTTCAGCCTTTAACGTATGCAGTTCTTCTTTGATGCTAACTTTTGCTAACAGTCGAGGAGCGGCGGCTCTAGCTGAGTTATAATCGCATTGATACGCCTGTTGATATGCTTTAGTTGCATTGAAATGTTGTAAATAAAAAAGACAGAACATTTTTTGCTGTTCCGTCAGTTCATCATTATCTATCACAGGTTGCAACTTTTTTTGTGTGCAACCTTTTTCTTTTTTGTGTGCAACCTTCTTAGGTGGTGGGTTACTAGCTTGATCCTGCCTGTTCCACTTCCTAGACTTCCAAGCTTTAACGGTATTAATCGATACACCATACTTCTCAGCAATCTCTTTATACTTCATTCCTTGTTGTCTGTCTTTATAGGCTAACTCCCATTTTTCCACACTAGCTCCACCACCTCTCTATATGTATTTGCTGATGTTCTCTTGGGTATGTTCGTCTTTCCAATAACCGTACCCACAATAGACTAGCTTGCAATAATCAATCTCTACTGGCGTTGCCTCTCTGGTCATTTCGACAATTGAATACATCGCCTTCATTTGAACAGACATGACTACACGTTTACGTTGTCCTTTCATCGGCGGCGGATATTTATTGTTTAACGACACATACCAGTAAGTTCTCATAATAATTTATCCTTCTTGCATTGTTTTGTAAGCGTTATGATGTTATACTTAGCTAACAACCCTAACATCTTTTTCATTTAATTCCTGACCACTATTACCCGATAGTGGTCTATTTTTGTGTTGAAATGTATGGCATAAAATGCTATATTTTTCTTGCTTGTTACATAAGAGGAGCACTGCGGAAACAGTGGTCTTCTTTTTTTTGTGCGCAAAATAAAACAGCCTCACGAGGAGACTGCTAAACTAAGCCTTCATTCTTTAACTGCTCATATAGCTTTGTTGCTCTGTTGATTCCAATTCGCATTCTGTGTTGTAAATGAACTGGCTTTAATTTTTGTTCAACCCCGTTAAAGTCAATTGCTATCTTTCTAGCTTCACTAATTAATTCATCGTCCATAATTATTTTTCCTCCAATAATCGGCCATCGAAAATGTAGGTTTTCGGCCAAAATAAAAAGACCACTCAATGAGTGATCTAATAAAAATCGGACCAACGCCACTAAAGCTCGCTAGTCCTACAAACAATGATTTGTTTTTTCCTATTGACGTGACCGGGATCGAACTGGCGACCTCCTGATTAAAAGTCAGACGCATCACCAATGATGCTACACGTTAACAAAATATTTAAGCAAAACAAAAATAAGAGCCGTTGACTTCAACAGTTCTTCCTATACAAACATATCTAATTCTTTGTGGATTCACATTGTGAAATCTACCCGCTTCCGAGATACTCTCAAATTCTCTTATTACTCTTCCTTGAAAGTCCTTTTGAATTACTCTTTTTTGATTAACAGGTTTCTTCGCAATGCATAATCCAGTTTGCCACTCATGCCTGACATTATCTTCTAATGTCATTATTTCCAGATTTTCTTTGCGGTTATCTAGTTTATTGCCATTTTTATGGTTTATAGTCATACCTTCCAAATCCGATCCGAATATCAAAACACCAAAAAAAGTATGAGCCTGTACGACCCTGCCTGACAATTTAAACCTTATGTATCCAGTTGATGAGCATATAAAGCCATGAGTCCCTTTTTCTGTCGTAACAACACCTTTTTCGATGTCGTAAACCACTTTATCCTTATTTTTCTGAATGTGATTTATCATCTCGCGACTAGTTCCAACCATTTTCATTACCTCCCAAGTAATATTCCCAAAAGAAAAGCGCAGTCAGAAGCGGGAAACTTCATTCAGGAGCTACCTTAGACTACGCAAAAAAAGCATCTGATTTTACAGATGCTCAATTCCAAATATAAATTCCGCCACAGTGACATAAAGACGGCACACTCAATGTAGAAATCATTATTTCATGCCGCCAATTGTTTGCCTACTCTGTTTCCGCAAAGTGGCAGTGTAGTCAAAAAGAGAATAACCCACCAAGCTAGACGTATATATGTTAAGAGGTATAAGGAGAAACTTCATGCCAATAAAGTTAGTTTGAGTCGTCTGCTTGGTGGATTCTCTACTCTATCATTTTATTACGGAAATATACGTGTTGTGTGTAGTCTTTTTACCCCGTTGTGTGCCGATTTTACGGTCACTTTAATTTAAGTCTTCTGGCTAGAGTTGTTACAATCATCGTGTCTTTTTTCTTACACGCATCTTCTGAAAGGTGAATCTGATTGCTAACCTTTACCCAATTAGGTAAATCTTTTGGCCGCCTACATTTACTACCATCGTCACTAAGATATCTTGCTTGCAGCAGTTCAACTGCATCATCACTTAAATCCTCAATAAGATTTTTGACAATCTCAACATGTCTTACAGTTGATAAGAATTCTTCATTGGTCCATACTCTTTCCGCTTCTGCCTCTTGTGGCGCGATATTAGAGGATACGTGGGAACCACCGATATTTTCGTCTGCTTCTCGATAAGGATGTCTTAGACTCTCTTCAATGGATTTAATTTGCTTTGCTTCATAGTTATGACACCGCAATACTTTTCTTGCGTAATTCCTTGCTTCTTCACTGACCCTATAGAATTTCAATAATTCGACCTCCAAATATCAACGTTTTTTTGTTATACACATATTAACAGGTTTATCCACAATATATCGTGGGAACTCATTTTCGCCCACAATATATTGTGCTATAATGTTATTGTCTAGATAACCTATAGCGCTGAGCGAAAGCTTGGTGCTTTTTTTGTTGCAAGATTTACTCTATTCTTGTAATTTGGTTGCAATGACTCATAAACATTGATATAGAGTCTTTTTCTATTTTTCACAACCGAAGCTACGCGATAGGCGACGTTGCCGGATCTATTCTGATTCTTCATCACATTGAATCGATGTGTATTGTTGCTTAACAACAATATTTTTAGTTGTTAAATCAGTGTTTTCCGATATCCTAGAAAGATTGTCATTAATAATGCTTAACTGTTTGGAAACAAGTATTACACCTAACGTCAAAACTACATATGCCGCTTCTTGGTAACTATCCAAAATCAAACAACAAATTAACCAAAGTAGGAGTAAAAATGGTATACACTGCTCTAAATGTTTAAGAATACTTTTCATCCTTCCACCTCCAACAACTCTGGATTTTCGTAGATGTTGCCTATGATTTCAATCGGTAAATCAATGCTATATAATAATTCAAATTCAGTATCTAGATTTTTATAATCAAGATAAAAACCGCCTTCTGTGAATCTGATTACTGACATATCGTCGCCCAATACGTCTCCAATAATCTTCACAATATCCCCCTCAAATATCTCAACGCCGTTTTTGTCTTTCAGACCTGTTGATTGAAGGAATATTAGGTTATCGAAATGAATGTCATAGCGATCACCGTTTTCCTGCTCGACGTATGCTATCTTATTTTCAAAATCAAAGGATATGATACTAACCATCATCTCGTGGTATTTATCCCAAGCTTTAAACTTCGGTATCATTGCCTTCCGCCTCCAATTTCCGTCCACACATAGGGCAATAATTGATAGATGGAGCTGTCCAATCCGATTCACATGAATCATCGTATTCGACTTCTATACACCCACCGTCTTCGTCTTTGCCTATTGATATAGCAAAATTAGAATTTGCTGTATCGTTTAACGGTTCTCCATGCTTACAAAATTTACATTCTTTATCTTTCATTCATAAAACCTCCTCTATGGCCTCGTTAACCGACTACTTTAAATTTTGATAGCCGATCCTCTTTGACCGCTTGACTCATTTCCTCATCACTCCACGGCCGGAACAATCTTGAATGATAGGTAACTACTAAGTCAACGAACTCAAACTCAATTGATTCAAGATTCGTTATTTCACCGCAAATTCCATCAAATACAAAAATGTCTCCAACCCTGTAGAGTGGATTTTCTTCTGTGAACTCACCTTTGGGGTATTTTCTTACAAATTCACTTGTTCTTTCATATTGGCTAAAATCGGATTTACCACCAACTAGCTGGGCTACTCCTTCCACTTCCATCCGAGCGGAACTACTATAAAAATGTTTAATTTCAACAATGTGTGTCAAAACATATTTTTCATCTTTATAGTTAAATATTTCTCCAACTTTGATTTTTTTGTTAAAGCCTTTTCTACGCAATGTAAAGATTGCTTGCAACATAGCACCTCGTTTCTATGCAATTGTTTCGTTTTGTAATAGACGGTTTGTATCTCTTATAGTTTCTGATTCGGATTTTTGTTATGATTATTAAAAAAGGATGTGCTTATGTTTGGAGCCAATTATTACTAACTACTTAATGACTTTTGGAGCTGGATTTGCTACTGCTGCTTTCTCCAAAGCTACAGGTCCAGGTCAAGCCTTAGATGATGTTATGACTCTTGTTGGATTCGATAGACTTCATGAAGTAGCTGATAGAAAACGAGCCAAAAGAGAGCTTAATATGCAACTCTACAAAGACTCAATTGCACAAAAAATTGTTGCTATACCAGAGGAAAATATCAAAGAGCCCCCGTTATCTATTGTAGGACCAGCAGTGGAAGCCTCAAAGTACTACATTGAAGAGGAAGAACTTAGAGAAATGTTTGCTGAGCTTATTGCTTCCTCTATGGACAAGACTAAAGAGACTATCACCCATACATCATATGTCGAAATAATAAAACAACTAACCCCTCTAGACGGTGAAAATCTGAAATTAATAAACCAGAATAAAGGTGAAGAGCTTATTTGTAGACTCATTGTTAATTTTGACGACGAAGGGTACAAAATTGCTAGAACAAATCTTTTTTTGGCAAATGAGAATTGTACTGATCAAATTTTACTTAGTGCTTCGTTAGACAATTTAAATCGATTAGGTTTAGTTACTTTGGACTATACTAGGTACCGCAAAATTGATAATATTTACGATCAATTTAAGCTGACCAAAGAGTATAACGATGTAAAAAAATCGATTGATTTGCAAAATCTACGGATAAATAATAATGAGCTTTCAAGTGAAAAATATCCATTTGTATCTGGCCCTGAAATAGGCATGGGGTTAGTTTCGATCACTTCGTTTGGAAAAAACTTTTGTGCTACTTGTCTTTAGACAGGTAGCTTTTTATATACTTGGTTTCCTCTTCAAAAAATTTATCCATCCATTTTTCAAGCATTCTCATATGGAACTTCATTATGCTGAACGACACTAATCCTGATACGATCATTGAACACAGAATTACTTTAATCATATTTTTCCTCCTTTATTGCTTCGGTTACCGGATCTTTAGTGATACAGCATATTTTGGCTGACTATGTTAATTTCAATTATCCTGAACAAGTTTCCTTCACTAGATAAATGATCTACGTAAAACGCACTTGCTTCTTTTCCCGTAGTAAAAGTTTCAGGAAATAGTTTCCATGGCTTGCCTACTCCTGCGCATATCATGATTCCGTAGCAGTCTACTTTCATTCCGCCACCTCTTTCTTTCCCCATTCCGCGAAGGCTGCTAGGACTTCAAATTGTTCGATCCTAGTCAATTTTCTGAGAGCTGACAATTCCTCTCCGCCCAACCTATCGCTTCTAATACAATCCCACATATAAAAAATAGTTTGCATAGGCCAATCACCACTATCCTTATCTGCATAAGCTTCTAACCACTCCAACACGACCTGCTGGTTTTCGTTGAGTTCGGGGTTTATCTTTTCCATTATCGAATCAGTTAAATCAGCAACATCACTATCAGTCCATTCCTCGAAGTCATCTAATGTTACTGTTCCAACTGAAAATGAACTTTTTTCCCTAGTTAAGAAATATGCATAAGTATCCTCAATATCAATATGTTCATTTATTGCTGAGTGTATTTTGTCTCTAGTATTCATTCCGCCACCTACACTTTCTCGACTGTGCCGCCGAGATTTTTAGCCACCGAAGAAGCTGTTCCCTCATTTTTATATTTGATAATCGACTCATCTTCACCAAGCACCGTGTTCATCACAAATTGAGCAGTGGTATCTTCCCAACCACAAAAATATAAATTACCAACTTTAACCACCCACTTCGGTTCTTCCTCGACCTCGTCTGGAATATGAAGTTCAGTAAAATGTGTCTTATACTTTGGAAAATCGTCATCTAGTGGTGTGCCACAATATGGCGGCTCTTCTACTGGGAAATCCCACCACAAGCAATCTCCTAAATATTCATCCCAATGTTTTGCCAACCTAGCTTTGACTTTCTGCGGTTCGTCTAGCTGCTCAATCAAGGCTTCGCAATGATAACAGCCTTCTTTGTAGCCCTGGTCGAACGTACCTGAAGCATTCTCGCCCTCAGTTTCTTCTAAATGCCATTCAATCTGATTTAAAATATCCTGTTTCTCCATTTCATCCCTCTTTTCTTACTTGATAGGCTGAGTTACTTAACCTTTTCAAAACGTTGTATTGATCTCCATTGCTGCACGCACAATCTCACCGTACTTGGTACATCCATCGATTTTGCAATAGTGTTTGTGTTCTCTAACTGCTCTCAGCCAACAAGTACCGAGTTCGCTCGACTGGTAAAAAGTTATTGCAACATTTTTATCAAGCTTCAGTGGAATAATTCGATTTGGAGCACCATTCTTTCCGTGAAGAAAAAGCAATGTGGGAACAAATCCCTTTTCCAGATATACTTTTTCAAGATAATGTGAAGCAGTCATATCTTCACTCCTTCTATCCGAACAACTACTTTCTCGGCCATTGTCCATTTACTACCGGGATAATTTAATATTCGTTTCATATTCACCAACTTTTTTTTTCAAAAATAAATAGAGCCGTCTGAGGGCATATCAATATGCTAGAATTGTCTTATCAGTTAATAATCACTGAAATATTAAGTAAAGGAGGTCAGTGTAATGGAAATAACACAAGCCATTTGCATTAATGACGGTTCTGAAATTCTTATCGATGGATTCGATAATATTTCTTTTTCGAATGATGCTACTTCAAAAGATATAACTAATAGTGGGTACACTTGGCAAAGGTCCTATCCTGAAATTCTCAACTCTTTAGCTGAGTACAAGTTCATAATTGTGGATAGACACGATACAAAAGATAGACTAGAGTATCGTGAACACTCTTATGCTTTTAGAAATGAAATCACTGAAAAAAATGAACCGCTCATTTTAACTACACAATCAATAACAACAATAATTGGCATGTAGTATTTAATAATTTGGCATATTGTTTAAGATATATAACAATATGCCTTTTTTTCTCTTATATAGGTGTGGTTACTGTAGCTTCTCGCTCATGAAAACTTCCACCACTTCATCAATTTCAGTACCATAAACTTTGTAATCAAAATCGGAGTCTAGAACTTCAAAGACTGCCGAAGTTTTACACGATAGGTCATACTGATCTCGTTCTGACCACATCCACTCCAAATCTTTCAGAAAAAGTTGTTGCCGCTCATTTAGTTCTAGTATTTTTTTGTCGAATTCTTCAACATGATAGGCGTATCTCGTATCGAATCCATTTTGATCTTGTGACAGCTTGACGGTCAGACAGTCACCGATTAGCTTGCCGTTGATATATAAAGGTGTTTTCTCGATCATTCGCTGTCCTCCATTCTGCCTCTGGCTTCATCATCTATTTTGTTTAGTTTTTCCACTAAATCTGCTACTTCAGACTTTGAGAACCAAAATTCGTCATATCGGTTGTCATAATCTAATATAGCTTTCCCCTCACGAGCCAAAATCGCTAATAGTGCCAACTCTTCATCTGTAAGCAGCTGCATCCAAAAGCCTCCTTGATAGTTGTCGATTGTGGAACTAACCTACAATCGATCCTAATTTCTTGATCTCGACAATTTCAACCACATTGTCAACTTTCTCAAAAACCTGAATCTTTGCACGTTCCTCGTTATCTGCTTTCTCAGCCTTTGTATATGATTTATTATCAGTTTTTGTGTACCAAACTTGATATAGATTCATTCAATAATCTCCTTCATATTCTCCGTTAGAGTAGTATTTCAAAAATACTCTCAAAAATATTTACTGGTATGCTGTTACCAGCTTGTTTGTACATTGGCATTCTAAAGCGTCCGTTTCTTTCGACTGTTGAAGCTGCTGCAGAATA
>Ga0334901_1001187_pt1 | contig 28985 bp, 22 predicted proteins | sample GraSluR3_MG_3_FD_207216 | JGI IMG/M metagenome (GOLD analysis project Ga0334901, IMG submission 207216) | Sludge microbial communities from methane-producing bioreactor in Wageningen University, Netherlands - Granular Sludge_15_08-R3 | ecosystem: Engineered > Bioreactor > Anaerobic >... | reverse complement strand
AAGATGTCCGTTTGCAATGGAAGTTTGTCAACATGTTCAACCGCCGACAACGGCAGCTGGTGAAAACCACGCAGTCGCTTGTTGGCTTTTAGATAAAAGAGCCGATACTATTCGGCATCAGGTTGAAATACTATAAAAAGGCAGGAGGAATTCGTTTGAAAAAGTTATTTAGCAAAGTGTTTTTGCTTGGTATGGCAGTTCTGCTTGTTTTAGCATTTAGTGGTTGTACTGCTAAGCCTGATTCATCAAGCAAGAAATCGGATGGAAAGCAGGTTTTGAAGCTTAATAATGGATCAGAACCCACTTCTTTTAATCCGCCAATCGGATTTGATTCTTTGTCTTGGAATGCACTGAACAACCTGATGGAAGGATTGACACGTCTGGGAAAAGACAATAAACCTCATGCAGCATCAGCCGAAAAATGGGAGGTTTCACCAGATGGGAAAACCTATACATTCCACATTCGAAAAGATGCAAAATGGGATAACGGAGACGATTTAACTGCCGGTGATTTTGAATATGCATGGAAACAGCTGCTTAACCCCAAAACAGCATCACCAGCAGCATTTTTGGGTTATCTCATTAAAGGCGGCGAGGCATATAATCTGAATAAAGGATCCGCTGATGATGTTCAGGTTAAAGCGGAAGGTGACAAAACGCTGAAGGTGACGTTGAATGCGCCGCAATCCTATTTTCTCAGTATGATCTCCAATCCTGCTTTTTTTCCAGTAAATCAAAAAGTTGCGGAAAAAGATCCGAAATGGTATGCAAATGCCAAGACTTTTGTCGGAAACGGTCCATTCAAACTTGCTTCATGGAAACATGATGCGAACATGGTCTTTAAGAAAAGCAGTACCTATTGGGATAAGAAAACAGTAAAGCTTGACGAAGTTGATTGGGCAATGGTTAACGATACAAATACGGAATACCAAATGTATAAAACTGGAGAGCTTGACGTGGCAAGCGTTCCGCCGGATCTTTCTGATCAACTTTTCAAAGAAGGAAAAGTCAAAGTCGGTCAGCAAGCAGGCACATACTTCTTCAGCATGAATGTGAAGATGAAGCCATTTAATAATGCAAAAATCAGAAGAGCTTTTGCACTTGCAGTGGATAACAAAAAAATTGTTAATTATGTTGTAAAGCAAAAGAACGATCCTGCATACGGATTTGTTTCTCCAGGATTCAAAGATCCTAGTGGCGAAGATTTCCGTACGCATAACGGTAACCTTTATAAATATGATCCATCTGCTGCCAAGAAATTATTGGCTGAAGGAATGAAAGAAGAGGGCATTACGAAATTGCCTCCAATCACACTGACCTATAATACAACAGACATAAATAAATCAATAGCAGAAACTGTTCAGGAAATGTATAAGAAAAATTTAGGTGTTAACGTTAAACTGGCCAATATGGAATGGAATGTATACGGAGTTGAACAGAAAAAAGGCAAATTTCAGTTCTCACGCGGTTCTTTTTTGGCAGATTATGGAGATCCAATTAACTTCCTTGAGAATTTTATTACAGGAATGCCAATGAACAGTATGCAGTGGAGCAATAAAGAATATGATCGATTGATTAAGGAAGCAAAGAATGAAAAAAATGACACAAAGCGTTATGCGCTCATGTATCAAGCCGAAAAGCTTCTGATGAAAGAAATGCCGCTCTTTCCAGTATACTTCTACAATCAATCTGAATTACAAAACAGCAAAGTTAAAGGAATTGTCCGTCATCCGGTAGGCTATATGGAATTGAAGTGGGCAACAAAGTCTAACTAATTGCAATCGTTCAAATCAGCAGGAATACTTAGAGCATGTCCATTCTTATGCCAGTAAAAGCCGTTTTCCTGATCACGGAAAACGGCTTTTCTTTGAAAAGGAATGCATTTCATGTTGCTGCTAAGGAAATTGATAACATCTAAAAATTTAGCTTACTTGTGTGACCCGGTAGCGTTTATACTCAAAAAAAACACCAAATATTTATCATTATCTGATTCGGGAAAGCTACGGGATTCATCTCGTTTTAAATAAAGCGGAGGGAATCATCTATGAAAATTGTTAATGTGCAAACTAAAAAAATCACAATTCCTCTCACAAAACCATTTAAAACAGCACTTCGGACAGTCAGTACAGCTGAAAGTCTTATTGTGTGTTTAACATGTGATGACGGAACGACTGGTTTTGGCGAAGCTCCGCCAACACATGTCATAACTGGTGATAGTCTTGGTAGTATCAATTATGTTATTACGGAAGTTATTCGTCCGCTAATCGTAGGATTAGCAATTGAGAATAGAGAACAGATTCATCAAGTAATTGAAAAGTCGATTTTGCATAATACAAGCGCTAAAGCTGCTGTCGATATTGCTGTATATGATTGTCTCGCAAAGAAAGCTGGCCTTCCACTTTATCAGCTACTTGGAGGGAATGGAAGCGAATTGGAAACCGATTTAACGATCAGTGTCAATGGAGTCCAAGAAATGATGGGAGATGCAATTGCCAGTGTTAAAAATGGATTTACTACATTAAAAATTAAAGTCGGCAATTCAACGATTTCAGAGGATTTGGAACGAGTCAAAGGTGTTCGTCAAGCAGTAGGCAAAAAAGTTAAGCTGCGATTGGATGCGAATCAGGGTTGGTGCGCAAAAGATGCAATTGCCATTATTCGAAAAATGGAAGATATGGATCTTGGTATTGAATTGATAGAACAGCCGGTACAATCGTGGGATTTTGAGGGAATGAAACTTGTAACCGAACATGTAGAGACACAAATTATGGCAGATGAAAGTATATTCAGTCCTAAAGATGCGGCAAGACTGCTTGCTATGCATGGTTGTGACATTATTAATATAAAATTGATGAAGGCGGGCGGTATAACCGGAGCTGAGAAAATTAATACATTAGCCGAAACCTATGGGGTTGAGTGTATGGTTGGTTGCATGATTGAATCTAAAATTTCAGTAACTGCAGCTTGCCATTTTGCAGCTTCCAAGTCCAATGTAACACGATGCGATTTAGATACACCGCTTTTGTTTTCTTCGGAACCCATTGAAGGTGGTGCTTCATACAGACAAAATAAAATAACTTTGCCTGACGCACCGGGATTGGGAATAACAGACATCCATTTTGAAAAGTAAAAGAGGGAAAGAATGTGCAAAAAAGAAGAATATCTGTTCCTGTAGCTACTGTTTGGACATCACCAGATTCGTTTCGCTCTATTGATGCCTCGGCGGTTTCGGAAAACCCAAATATGAAAGCTTGGCTTTCGAACATGACTCGTGAAGAAACGATTGCCTTATGCAACGAAAAGAGGACACAGACTCAGGTGCTCTTTAACGATCCAATTATTATCGATGAAATAAATGGAGAATGGACAAAAGTGATTGTTCCTAATCAACATTCGTCAAGAGACAAACGCGGATACCTTGGCTGGATGCCTGTCAGTCAATCGATCGACTGTGATTTAACCAGTGTGTCCGAGTCAGTTATGATTCAAAGTAAAATAACGATGCTGTACAATGAAATAAATCAGCCGATTTTCGAGTTGAGCTTTGGTACTTTTCTTCCTTTAATTGAAGAAACAAATAAACTTGTCCGAGTCGATACACCAGTAGGGGTGAGTATTCTTCATAAGGAGGATGTGAGTTTTCCGGCAAGGAGACCATTATTTACCGGTAAGGATATCGTTCGTGTTGCGTTAAAATTCTTGGATCTGCCTTATTTATGGGCGGGCATGAGTGCTTATGGATATGACTGCTCCGGCTATACCTATTCCATGCTTCGAGCTGGAGGATACCTCATTCCTCGTGATGCCGATGACCAATCGGTGAGCGGTCGAGCGATTGATCTGAAATCAGTCTTGCCTGGTGATCTGCTTTTTTTTGCATATGAAAAAGGATCTGGTGATGTACATCATGTGGGTATCTATTTTGGAGATGGAAAAATGATTCATTCCCAAACACCTGGCAAGAAGGTAACGATCACCGCTCTCAAAGGTACGATTTATGAGCAAGAATTGTGCGCAATCAGACGTTGTTGGAAGGAAGGATGAATGATGGAGAAAAAGCCGCTCTTAAAAATTAAGCAATTAAAAAAATATTTTGAAATTGATCGGTCACAAATATTAAAAGCTGTTGACGATGTCAGTCTGTCCATAAGCGCAGGTGAAGTACTGGGTGTTGTAGGTGAGTCCGGATGCGGTAAATCGACGCTGGGCAGGACAATTATGGGGCTCTATGAAAAAACAGATGGAAAAATTGAATTCAATGGCCATAATGTTGATCTGATGGATGCATCGGAACGTTTCCAATTGCATCGAACTATGCAAATGATTTTTCAGGATCCTTATGCTTCTTTGAATCCGCGTTCAACAGTTCTTGAGTTAATTGCAGAGCCGATGGATATTCATAAAACATACAAGAATCCCAAGGAACGGAAAGAGAAAGTGGAACAGTTGCTGGAAGAAGTGGGATTAAGTCGAACTTATTTAAATCGTTATCCACATGAGTTTAGCGGGGGACAGAGACAGAGAATCGGGATTGCTCGTGCACTTGCTCTAGATCCGCGGTTTATTATTGCTGATGAACCAATATCAGCATTGGACGTCTCGGTACAAGCTCAAGTAGTTTTCCTGTTGAAACGTCTTCAGGAGGAAAAGGGACTTACTATGATGTTTATTGCTCATGATCTTTCAATGGTTAAGTACATTAGCGACCGCATTGGGGTGATGTATCTTGGTCATCTTGTAGAATTGAGTTCAAGTCATGAACTCTATGAAAAGCCTTTGCATCCATACACACAAGCTTTGCTTTCTGCAATACCCATTCCGGATCCGGATATTGAGGAGAAGCGGGAACGCATCATATTAAGTGGAGAGATTCCAAGTCCGATTAATCCGCCAAGTGGGTGTGTGTTTCGTACACGTTGTCCATTCGTCATGGATATTTGTTCGGAAAAAATCCCTGAATTTACCGAAATTGAAAGTGACCATTTTATTGCTTGTCATTTGCATACTTCAAAAAAAATAAAAACTGCGATACATATAAACAAACGGAATGAGTGAATACCGCGCGATGTTTAAATTTGCCTACATTTGACATTTTTTTGAAGCGGCATTAGAATAAAGTTAATTTGATTTATGCAGTGCAAGATTGTAAGTTAATAAAACAATGATGCTGTTGCTTATGCCTCTCCGGAACTGGGAGGCTTTTTGTTTAACGGTGCATTGTTGGTTCCGGTTTTAGGGATAATGTATATCGTAGGCATTTTTAAGTCTGCCTGATCGGAGGTTTAAGTATTGAATTCAATGAATTTTATCCGCTTGGCTGCTGCTTGTCCGGTAACTCAAGTCGCGAATGTTGATTCGAATGTAAGAAACATTAAAAAATGTGTTGATCAAGCTGTTGGAGAACATGCAAAACTCGTTGTTTTTCCGGAATTGTGCGTAACATCCTACACATGTGCCGATTTGTTCCTGCAGAAACAATTACTTGATCAAGCAGCTTTGGGCGTAAAGGAATTATGTGCCTACAGTGCCGGAAAAGATATACTGATTGCTGTTGGTGCCCCACTCTATGCAGAGACAGTGGTCTATAATTGTGCGTATATTTTATTTGATGGAAACGTGCTGGGCATTGTTCCTAAGAGTTACATACCGAATTATGAAGAGTTCTACGAAAGACGCTGGTTCTCATCAGGAAGAGAAATAATCGGTCATACGGTTGATTTATCTTTTCAAAAATCAATACCATTTGGCATTGATCTTCTCTTCCAAAGCGGGCCGTTTCAAATTGGATTTGAAATTTGCGAGGATTTGTGGAGCGTTGTGCCACCAAGCAGTTATTTGAGCCTTGCTGGCGCGCAGTTGATCGGAAATCTGTCCGCATCAAATGAAGTGGTCAGCAAAGCTGACTACAGAAAAGCGCTTGTTGCCGCGCAAAGTGCAAAATGCATGGCTTCTTACATATACGCCGGTGCAGGTACGGGTGAATCATCCACCGATGTTGTTTTTGGAGGAGAACTATTAATTGCTGAAAACGGAAATATGCTGACTAAGAATAAACGTTTTCAAAGGGAGAACCAAGTCGTTACATCAATTGTTGACATTGATCGGCTGAATCTGCAACGAATCAAAAACATTAGCTTTAGAGAAGCATCATCAACGGTTCCTTGGAAGGCGAGAAAAATTCCTTTCTCCTTTAAAAACACGGAATTTGGAATCTTTGATCGAGCAATTGACAAACATCCGTTTGTTCCTTCTGATGCAAAGCAAAGAGAACAACGTTGTAGCGAAATTTTCAATATTCAGGCTGCAGCACTAGCCAAACGAATGGAACATACTGGATTAAAAAAAGCGGTCATCGGTATTTCCGGTGGACTTGATTCCACCTTGGCATTGCTCGTTATTGCAAAGACTTATGACCTACTTAATTACGATCGGAAAGATATCATCACTGTAACGCTTCCTGGTTTCGGTACGACTGATCGCACGTATCAAAATGCCGTATCTCTGTGCAAGAAACTTGAAACTGATTTTCGAGAAGTTAATATTGTAGCGGCGTGCCTGCAGCACTTTAAAGATATCGGGCATGATCCGGCAATTCATGATGTAACTTATGAAAATGTTCAAGCACGTGAACGTACGCAGATCTTGATGGACATTGCCAATAAAGAAGGCGGGCTTGTTATTGGAACCGGTGATTTGTCTGAGCTCGCGCTTGGTTGGAGTACCTATAATGGCGATCATATGTCGATGTACGCTGTCAATTGTTCTGTTCCGAAAACCCTTGTCCGTTATCTTGTCCGTTATGTTGCCGAAGAAGAGACAAGCAAAGAGATCAGTACTATTCTTCTTGACGTTCTTGATACTCCGGTGACCCCTGAATTGCTGCCGAAAGACGGTGAAGGGAAAATTGCACAGAAAACCGAAGATATTGTAGGTCCTTATGAATTACATGATTTTTTCCTATACTATTTTGTTCGCAGTGCATTTACTCCAGCAAAAATACTCTTTTTGGCAAAATCAGCATTTGCAGGCTCTTATGATGATGCGACCATTCGAAAATGGCTGACTGTTTTTATTCGACGCTTTTTCTCAATGCAGTTCAAACGTTCGGCAATTCCGGATGGGCCAAAAGTCGGGACAGTCAGCTTGTCGCCGAGGGGTGACTGGCGAATGCCTTCTGATGCCAGCCGTGATCTTTGGCTGAATGAACTATAAATCAAACGAAAGTGAGGCGAGCATGTGATCCGCTCATTTTTCGCTTATTATAAACCCTATAAAAAACTATTTTTCCTCGACTTTTTCTGTGCAGTACTGCTTGCCTTGCTCGAACTTGTTTTCCCTGTAGCAGTTAATCAAGTCATCGATCGACTGCTACCTGGAAAGGATTGGTCTATTATTATGCTTGCTTCAGCTGGTCTGCTCCTTTTTTATGTGATTAATACAGTCACTCATTATGTTGTGACCTATTGGGGGCATATGCTGGGAATCAAGATTGAAACGGATATTCGCCAGGAACTGTTCGAACATATTCAAAGGCAATCGTTTCATTTTTTCGATAATAACAAAACAGGACATATGATGTCCCGTCTCACTACCGATCTTTTTGATATTGGCGAGACCGCGCATCACGGACCGGAAGATATATTTATTGCCTTGATGTCTTTGTTCGGAGCATTTTTCTTAATGCTGACGATTAATTGGAAATTGGCGTGCATCACGTTTATTCTTGTCCCGATTCTTGGAACGTTTATCATTGTGTTCAACATGAAAATGACTCGAGCAACTGACCAAATTTATCAGGATATTGCCGTATTTAACGCCAATGTTGAGAATGCGGTTGGCGGAATTCGTGTGGTACAAGCATTTTCGAATGAAAACTACGAACGAAAACAGTTCCGAGAAAATAATAAATTATATCAGAGAGCGAAACTATTTTCCTATAAGATTATGGCTACAAGTGTGACAACCAACTACTTTTTCATGAGGCTGATCACTCTGTTTACATTAATCAGTGGCTCCTGGTTTGTCATTCACGGTGAATTAAGCAGCGGACAATTTGTTGCCTTTTTGTTGCTTTCCAATATTTTTGTTCAGCCGATTGAAAAGTTTAATGCGATTATTGAACTGTATCCTAAAGGGATTGCCGGTTTCAAACGATTTATGAACCTAAAAAGTCTTGCACCGGAAATCGTAGATAAAGAGGGTGCACTTGAAGTGGATTCCGTGAAAGGCGGGATTGACTACTGCGATGTCAGCTTTGGGTACGAAGGAAAGAAACAGGTGCTGAATCACATTGATTTGCACATTCATGCCGGAGAAACAGTTGCATTTGTCGGTCCGACAGGTGCTGGCAAGACGACTCTGTGCAGTCTGCTTCCTCGATTTTACGATGTGACCGAAGGCAGGATTATGATTGACGGTATTGATATTCATGACTTTAAACTTTCCTCATTGCGCCATCACATCGGTTTAGTACAACAAGATGTCTTCCTTTTTTCTGGAACGCTACGTGAAAATGTAGCGTACGGGAAACTAGATGCAACCGATGATGATATTTGGCGTGTAATCCGGCTCGCGCAATTAGAAGATACAGTGGCGAATATGCCCAACGGTTTAGACACGGTTATTGGTGAACGAGGTGTCAAATTATCCGGCGGCCAAAAACAACGCCTTTCGATCGCACGTATGTTCCTTAAGGATCCGTCAATTTTAATTCTTGACGAAGCGACTTCCGCGTTGGATACTGAGACAGAGGTCGCAATTCAGCAGTCGCTTGAATTATTGTCCAAAGGACGCACAACGCTGATTATTGCTCACCGTCTGGCAACAATCAAAAATGCAGATCGAATTATTGTCGTTACTAGTGACGGAATTACTGAGCAAGGCACTCATGATCAACTGATCAGTCAAGACGGTGTTTATCGTCGCTTGTACGAATCACAGTTCTCATTGACAATGTAATGGTTTAAGGCAATTAATCGTTGACAGGACTTCCGGCAAAAACTTTGCCGGTTTTTTATTAACTTCTTTTAAAGTGCAGTTGAATGGAGGCTGATTTATGTTAACTTTAGAAAAAGGAGACAAAATAGGCATTTTTTCACCATCATCCCCAATAACGGCAACTTCGCCTTTGCGTTTTGCACGTGCAAAACGGTTCCTTGAATCAAAGGGATTTCAAATTGTTGAAGGATGCTTAACGGGAAAGCAAGATTTTTATCGCTCCGGTACGATTCTTGAGCGAGCAGAAGAATTGAATGCACTAATTCATGATGAAAACATAAAAATGATTATGTCAACTATTGGTGGAACAAATTCAAATTCTTTGCTGCCCTATATCGATTATCAAGCATTTAAAAGAAATCCAAAAATAATGATAGGCTATTCCGATACGACCGCTATTCTTCTTGCCATCTATGCGCAAACGGGCTGTTCTGTTTTATATGGGCCGGCTCTAGTCTCTTCTTTTGGTGAATTTCCGCCTTTTGTGGATCAAACATACAAGTATTTTGAACAAATAGCTGAAAAGACAAATGATTATCCGCTCCAACTCACTTCTCCGGACTATTGGACTGACGAAGCGGTGAATTGGGAGGTAAAGACCAAGGAAAAGGTAAAGTACAGAAATCGTTGGATCGGGATTAATGGTGCTAAGGCTTCCGGGCGGCTCATTGGCGGTAACCTAAATACCATGAATGGATTTTGGGGAAGTCCCTATATGCCTGAAGTAGAAAAAGGCGATATCCTGCTCATTGAGGATTCGATAAAAAATGCGTCACAGGTAGAGAAGAATTTTTCATTACTTAAAGTTAATGGCGTCTTTGAACGGATCGGCGGTATTTTGCTTGGCAAACATGAACGATTTGATGATGAAGGTTCAGGACGGAGTCCGATGGATCTGCTTTTGGAAGTCTTAAATGGTAAGAAATTGCCGATCATCGCTGATTTTGACTGCTGTCATACACATCCGATGATGACAATGCCAATCGGCGCAGAGGTTACGATTGATGCGTGTGAAAGACATCCATCGGTGCAGATCAATAAGCGTTTATAAAGGAGACGGCACGAAGTGAATAAGATTTGCAAAAGCTATTGGAATCATTTTTTGCGAGATAAAAAAGAAGAAAATTCAGTTACAGCATGGAAATTCGGAAGTGACTCTGACAAATTGGCTGATCTGGTCGCAAGAGGCATAAAAACGGCAACCTGTTCAGCTTATGTGTTCTATGAATTAGAACATGAAAAATTACCCCAGAAGGGTGAATACAACATTATTCTTAATAGTCATGACGAGCCAGTTTGTATCACAAGAACCAATGAAGTGGCAATTATTCCGATGGATGAAGTGTCTGAGGAGCACGCTCAGGCAGAAGGGGAAGGGGATTGCACTTATCAATACTGGTGGACGGTGCATCAGGAATTTTTCACGCGAGAACTTGCATCACTGGGGCAATCATTTAGAAAAGACATGCCTCTTGTTTGTGAACGATTTACATTGGTCGATGTGCGAACGCAAAAAAGTACCTCTCTGAGTAGAGAGGTAAATGATTTATAATAAGAGCCGCAAAATTACTAAATGAATTAAGGGTTAAGCAATGCCATTACAATTCTGAAAATCAGACTTCAGCTGCTGCTTTAAGCAATTCCTTAGCACACTTGTATTCCAAGCCATGTGCATCGGCAACTGCTTTAAATGTTACGAAGCCGTCTAAAGTGTTCAATCCTTTGAGCAGTGCTTCATCTTCGAGACATGCTTTGGCATAGCCTTTGCTGGCGATTTTCGCAGCGTAAGGAATTGTAACATTAGTTAGTGCAAGAGTCGATGTATTTGGAACAGCACCAGGCATGTTTGCTACCGCATAATGGATGACACCGTGCTTCGTATACGTTGGATCATCATGAGTTGTGCTGTGATCGGATGTTTCAACAACGCCGCCTTGATCGATAGCAACGTCTACGATCACAGAATTTTCCTTCATGTTCGCAACCATTTCTTCAGTAACTAGTTTAGGAGCTTTTGCGCCGGGAATCAGTACGGCACCGACAACAAGGTCAGCCTCTTTAACTGATTCAGCAATGTTGTAAGGATTCGACATGACTGTATTCAGTGAATTGCCGAAAATATCATCAAGGTCACGTAATCTGTCAGCACTTATGTCAAGAATTGTGACATCGGCTCCGAGTCCAACTGCAATTTTCGCAGCATTCGTACCAACAATACCACCGCCGATAATGGTTACTTTGCCACGTGAGACACCTGGTACTCCGCCGAGCAAGATACCTTTTCCGGCTTCGTCGCTGAATTTTTCAAGATATTGAGCCCCGATTTGAACGGCCATTCTTCCGGCAACTTCACTCATTGGCTGGAGGAGAGGCAATACGCGATCTGCACGTTGAACCGTTTCATAAGCGATGGATACAACCTTGTTTGCAACAAGCGCTTTTGTCAATTCAGCACCGACTGCAGGAGCGAGGTGAAGATAGGTAAAGAGAATCAATCCTTCATGGAAGAAATGATATTCTTCTGGTTCCGGTTCCTTTACCTTGATCACCATTTCAGCTGACCATGCTTTTTCAGCAGATGTAATAACCGCGCCAGCTTCTTCATACTGTTGATCGGAGAATCCTGCACCTGCACCCGACAGAGTTTCAACATAAACAACATTGCCTTCTTGAACCAAATGGTACGTACCTGCAGGGGTGATGGCGACACGACGTTCGTTGTTCTTCAATTCTTTCGGAATACCGATAATCATGAATGAATTCCTCCCAGTTATTATGTCTTTTCAAAAGATTGAATAATCAGACACCGTAATCTGAGCACCACAACCATTTTTCAACTAATCATGGCGGTTCATACAGTCTGTGTTATTCCTTACCTAGAATGTTACAAACAATAAGGAGTCTTTTCATCATACGTTTTGTCTAGTCTTTTGGCATAAAACTTGACATTTAGTGTCTGTGTCAGATATTATGACATTAAAATGAACTATAACACAACATATATGGAGGGCTGGGGCAAATGGATGAAATGCCTTTTTGTGTGAATGATGTGCTTGAACGCCCACTTTTTCAAAGAGCGGCATTGATTGCAGGTGCTCATGGCTTGTTTCGAGAAGTCCGTTGGGTACATATACTTGAAATTACGCATGCTGCCCCTTATGTCAGTAAGCATGACTTGATTCTTACAACCGGTCTGTGGTTAAAACGTTCCGCGAAATCAGGATTGGAGTATATGCGTCAGATTATTGATCACGGCACCTCCGGACTTTGTATTGAGTTTGGAACGACGATTGATGAAATACCGGATAAGATCATTGCCCTATGCGATGATCATGATTTTCCACTCATACTGTTTCGTCAACCGATTCGTTTTGAAGAAATCACACAGGACATCCATTCGTTTTTAATCAACCAACACTTTGGTCTGTTGAAAAATTTGGAGCAATTTTCTCAAAAACAGCAACAGTTGATTTTGCAGAGTACGGACATTCCCGCAATTCTGCGCCTTTTACAGAGTTACTCTGATCGGCAAATTGTCTACCTATCGACTATTGAATCCAATAAATTTTACCCAACTGTATCGGAGGAAACCGCCCATACCATTAACACGTTTTGCAATGAGAAAAAGAAAAATTTTGACCGAATTCAGGAGACGGAAATTTGGAAAATGGACGAAACACGTTTTTTACTCATTCAGCCGGTCGTCTGCTTCGGTCAAGTGTTCTCCTGCGTCGGTATGCTCCTTCATCAAGCACATCCAACTGAGTATATGAAGCTGCTGATCGATTATACTGCAAAAGCAGTGGCGACAGTATTGCTGCGTACTCAATTTCTTGAAGAAAAAATATTGAGCAATCAGAATGAACTTATTCAGGATATTCTCAGCAAACGGATCGAAAATGAAGACCAAGCACAGATGAGAATGGGACTTCCATCACCAAACGGTGAAAAATATATCTTTGTCGGCGGCATTATTGAATTTGAACATAATGTGATTGAGGACGGACCTGAGCGCATGGAAGCCCGCAACCAAGATATTCTGGTTCTCACTCGATCCTTATTAAAACGATACCAAATGCATCACCTGCTGATGATGAAAAATAATCAAGTCTATTTCATTTGCGCTAAGGAACGCGTGACCTCGGAGTCACTCGCAGGACTGTATAAAAATATACAAGGTTTGATTAACGGATTGGATAAATATATAAATCAAGCGCTGCCCAGTTTGAAATTCCATGTCGGTATTGGAAAATCGCGAACACGATTATCGGAAGTGTGGATGAGCTTTAAAGAAGCCTATCAGGTAATCGAGATTTCTCAAACAGTTCCTGCAATGGGAAAATGTAATTTTTATGGAAATCTTGGCGTTTATCAGCTGCTTAATGCTGTTCCTGAGCCTATACTGAATGAGTTTATTCACGATCAACTCGGGCAAATCATTGATTATGATCAAAAGCATCATCTTAATTTAGTAGAGACGCTGTCCATGTACTTTAAATGTATGGGATCAAAAGGAGAGACAGCGAAGAAACTGTTTATTCACCGGCAGACCTTATACAATCGTCTGGAAAAAATTCGAGACATTCTAGGTGATGACTTCTTTGAACCAGAGCGACGCCACTGTCTGGAAATGGCGCTGCTTGGCTATCCTCTGCAGGCTATTGAAGAGCAATAATTGAATTGTACAATGTTCAGTGGCGTCCTAATTACAAGGACGTTTTTTTACTGCTATACTGAAAGTATTCACCTTTGGCTGAGACAGAAAGAGGGTTTTTCATGGGCTATCTGACTATTTACTGGAGAAGATACAGAATCAGGTTCTTATTTGCAATTTTATTTCTGTCGCTCGAAGCTCTGGCAGATTTGCTGCAGCCGGCATTGATGGCGCAAATTGTCGATCAAGGCATTGCACAGATGGACATGCCTCAGATTGAACGATACGGACTTCTGATGCTTTTGATTACAGCAATCGGAGCAGTTTGTGCGAGTATGCGCAACATACTTTCGGGTATTGTATCCCAACGATTTGCCCAAGATTTGCGTCAAGATTTGTACATAAAAATCCAAAATCTGCCGCAATCCGGAATTGATCAATTTGGCGGTGCTTCGTTGATTACTCGGCTTACAAACGATGTAACTCGGGTTCAAACTTTTGCCAATGGTCTCATGCGTATTATGGTCAAAGCGCCTCTTGTCGGTATCGGCAGTCTGATCATGGCTGTTCATCTGAATGCAAAACTCTCACTGGTTTTGCTTGGGATTGCACCGATTATTGCACTGCTGATTGTTTTAAATATGAAGATCAGTTATCCGTTTTTTCGAAATGTGCAACTTGCGCTTGACCGGGTCAATCGATCAATGCAGGATTACTTATCTGGTATCCGTGTAATAAAAGTTTTTAATCGTTCTGCTTATGAACAGAAACGGTTTCAAATAAATAATCAAAAACTCGGTCATCTTTCTTCTTCTGCTTCAAAGGTAGGAAGTGTATTCAGTCCCATGATCAATCTGACTGTAAACACGGGGATTCTAGCCATTCTATGGTTTGGAGGAATCGGTGTGGATCATGGAACAATGCAGGTCGGTTCAATCATTGCCTTTACTAATTATATGATGCAGCTCCTGTTCGCAATTATGATGGTGAACAACGCCTTTAATATGCTTGTGCGTGCAAGAGCTTCAGCGGAACGCATCGGCGATGTTATGAATCACAAGTCGGATGAGCGGTTTCCCAAAAATACAAATCAGAAATTGGGCCAGGAAAATAGAGGAGCCCTTCATTTTCAACATGTAACTTTCTCATTTCATAAAAATCAAGGACCTGTATTAAAAGATATTCATTTTCAGGTCAAACCAGGAGAAACACTCGGAATTATTGGCCCGATCGCATCAGGAAAGTCGACGCTTGCTCAATTGATTCTTCGCTTTTATGATCCCGATCAAGGGGAAATTCTTTTTAACGGACATGATATCAAAAAATATACGGAAGAAGAACTGCGGAAGAAAATAGCCATTGTGCCTCAGCAGCCATTGCTTTTCAGCGGTTCAGTCATTGAAAATATTCGCTGGGGGGACGATCAGGCGAGCAATGAATCGGTCTATCAAGCCGCAAAGATTGCGGATGCAGATCGCTTTATTCGCCGATTCCCGCACGGCTATGAATCATTGATTGGCCAGGGAGGCGTTAATTTATCCGGCGGACAGAAACAGCGCATTTCTATTGCACGTGCACTCGTCCGTAAACCAGATCTTCTTATATTGGATGATGCAACAAGTGCTGTCGATGCGCATACGGATAAAACAATTCGCAGTCAATTAAGACAGTCATTAAGAAACCTGACCTGTATTATTATCTCGCAAAAAGTGTCTTCAATAAAAGACGCTGATCAAATCGTGGTTCTTAATGAAGGCCGCATTGAGGCCATTGGAAAACACGATGATTTATTATCACGTTCATCATTTTATCGAGAGGTTTACACGACTCAGCTGAGCGAAGGAGGAGTCCAGCATGGATGACAAAAAATCCGGTGCGAGTCGAGCGAATACTGCAATTCCGGGAAGAGGCGGCAGAAAAAGAGGCCCGGCTCGGTTTGCTCCAGTTGAAAAACCAAAGCAAATGCGAGAGACGCTGCATCGTTTAGGCATTTATTTTGCTCAGGAGAGGCGTGCATTGTGTATCGTGTTTGGTTTAGTCCTTCTCGATTCAATTGTCACCTTGCTGATTCCCTACTTTATCGGAGTGGCTATTAATCAAATCGGTGTTCACACAGGTTCTGTTCATTTTTCAATGCTGATTAAGCTATTGCTTGTTTTGGCTGTCTTTTATTTGTCTGATGGCATATTGACTTTCATTCAGGGATGGCTCATGGCCTCGGCAGGGCAACGTATGGTTGTCGCACTTCGACAAAGTCTTTTTGGAAAATTGCAGAAGCTTCCTATCTCATTTTTTGATCGGCATAATCATGGCGAAATCATGAGCAGGCTGACCAATGACATTGAAAATATTGATGTAACGATTTCTCAGTCTACGGTGCAATTAATGAATGATGTGATCATGATTGTCGGTTCACTTGTAATGATGATCTGGATCAGCCCGTCATTAACCCTTGCTAGTCTGATTATGGTCCCACTTGTTATTATCCTGACAAAAACAATTGCTGTTCGCACTTCTAAGTTGTTTGTGGAGCAGCAGAAGGAATTGGGAACTTTGAACGGGCATATTGAGGAATCTATATCCGGACTATCAGTCATTAAAGCATTCAGCCATGAACGGAAGGAGATCGACCGTTTTACACAAATGAATCAACGACTGACCGATGTCGGCATGCACGCACAAATTTGGTCCGGGTATTTAATGCCGCTTATGAACGTCATCAATAATCTTGGCTTTGCCGCGGTCGCGTCGGTTGGCGGCTTTTTAGCTGTTAAAAATATGATCACCATTGGCATGATTGCGAGCTTTCTTACGTATTCGCGGCAATTTTCAAGGCCGTTAAATGATGTCGCCAGCATTTTCAACACATTGTTATCTGCAATTGCCGGTGCAGAACGTGTTTTCGATATCATGGATCAAAAAGAGGAAGTTCCGGACCATATCAATGCTCGACCAATAAGCAGCAAAAACTGCAAGGGTGACATTGATTTTCATAATGTCTCATTTGGTTACAATCCGAGCAGAATGATTGTGAAGCAGGTTTCATTTCATGCGCATGCCGGTGAAACCATTGCGCTGGTTGGGCCAACAGGTGCAGGCAAGACGACGCTTGTAAACCTGCTGACGCGCTTTTATGAGCCGAATGGCGGCAGTATTCGTGTCGACGGCGTTCCGATCACCGATTATCGACGCGCGGATTACAGAAGCTTATTTGGCATGGTGCTTCAGGATACCTATCTTTTTCACGGCAGTTTTACAGACAATTTGCGTTACGGACGACTTGACGCAACGGATGAAGAAATCAAAAACGCCGCCATTGCGGCACATGCGGATTCATTCATTATGGCGACAGAACATGGGTATGATACGATTCTTCAAGGCAATGGAGAAAATCTGAGTGAAGGACAGAAGCAGCTGCTTACGATTGCTCGTGCTTTGCTCTCTGATCCGGCGATTTTGATTATGGATGAAGCAACGAGCCATGTCGACACACAAACCGAACATGAAATTCAAGAAGGCATGTTGCGGCTGATGCACGGAAGGACAAGCGTAATCATTGCGCATCGACTTTCTACCATTCGTCATGCGGATATAATTCTTGTTGTTGAGGATGGGATGATTGCCGAACAGGGGAGTCATGAAGAATTATTGAAGAAGAAAGGAATCTATTTTTCGATGTACAGCGACCAGTTTTCTGTCTAATTGCAATCAATCTTGCGGTAGTGGTTTGGTTATATTGCGTCAAAACGTGTAAAACTGGGTTGTTGTTCATTACGGTTAAATTGGTGAGATGAACTGTCCGCACCGTTAAAATTAATGGTGAGAGCGAATAGGCAAGCAACGATGGATCTCTTTTACCATCGTTGCTTTTTTATGTTTGTATCAAAGTCTAAATGAGTGATTACGTTAAAAATAAGAGTAAAGAAACAGTAAACAATAAAGATATAGCATGCGGAGAGTAAAGAAAAACCAATTGAGAATGAGGTGAAATGACCGGATAGATGGGCAACGAATCGTTTCGGGTAAAAGAGATCCCAGGAATTAAGACGCAGAAAACGGCCGATGTACATCGCAAATCCGCTCAAGATGAAAATGGACAACATTATGAAATTGGAAATCGGGTACACGTATTTTCTTAGGAATCGATGATGAATGATCCATAGTGAAAGCATACCTGCACATGTGCCGGTAAAAATACCTGCACCGATCTGAATAAGACTTAGCCAGGATAAGAAATCAGTTGAATAAATGATCGCTTGTTGTGTCGAAGCATAGAATGAAATGCGTTGCAGATGAATGAAGTCTGTAACCAGATAGGGTGCATTGGGAAAGAAAATGAGCCACAACAAACCTAGCAGCCATGTTCGGAGCCAGTCATGCACATCATCGGCAAGACACATGCAGATTGCGAAGAACAACGGAAGAAGTGACAAGAACAGGTTCCAGAGCATCATGACATGTATTGTCCGTTTGGTGAGCGCATATAAAAGCAAGCTGATAAGAATATAGAAAACAACACAATAGATGATTGGGTTTGGCGTATGGCGTCTTTTACGGAACATATGATCGAAATCCTTTCAATGAAGGTTGCCGGTTCTTAGGATTATATTAAGCTCGGACAAGTTTTACTCATGTTCCGCTTGTTAAGTGCCATTACTTTGAAATTGACATGAATAATTGAGAAGGGTTATCTTTAAAAAAGACATAAATTGTTCACATTGGTAACGAGATCAGACATCAGGTGATAAAGTGACGCGAACAAATCAGATGAATATATATCATGCAATTTGCTCTGCAATTGATATGGCTAAAACACTAGGCGGGAAACATGTGGTCAGTGAAATAAAAGAAATTGAATCAATAGATCCCATCCGATTTTATCATGCCGCTGAAAAACAATTTTGCGGGAAACGCTTTTTTTGGGAGAACCAGACGGACGGAACGATCTTAATCGGAGCAGGTATTGCTGCTTCAATCACCACAGAACGTCGCGAGAATTACGAGATGATACGAAAAAATTGCGATGATTTGTTAAAAAGGGCGCATGTCCTGGGTTCCTGCGGAGCAGAGGCAACTGGCCCTCTTTTGGTGGGCGGATTTGCTTTCGAAGCTGAAAAGCAGCCTTCGGAGGACTGGAAACCTTTTGGCTCAGGCTACTTCTTTCTGCCTGCATTTTTACTAACGATTCAAAAGGGCTGCTGCTACCTGACACGGTCGGTTGTCTGCACGTCCCATGATGATGCTGATCAATTAACTCAGCAACTTGTGCATGAAGAAAAAGAGTTATTCAGTCTTCTAAATGCTGATTTCTCTGATCTTAACGTGTTGAACTCGCTGGTTAAACAAATCGATCAGGATATAAAAGCTTGGAATCATCTTGTGGGAGAAGCGATTCGAACCATGGGAGGGACTGAATTAAAAAAGGTCGTACTTGCGCGCTCCCGAAGGCTGAAATACCAGCACAAGCTTTCGAGTGAATTATTGATTCATGCTTTGCGCACGCAACAAGACCAAACCTGTGTGTTTTGTCTTGAGAAAGGCTCTTCGGCTTTTGTTGGAGCGACTCCGGAACGATTGATCAAGAAACAGGGCAGAACCATTTATTCTGCATGCCTTGCTGGATCTGCAGCACGTGGAAGTACAGATGAAGAAGATGCAAGCCTTGGGAAATGGTTGCTGAATGATCGTAAAAACCGTCTTGAACATCAATATGTCGTCTCTACGGTCCGGCACTCTCTCAATGAACTATGTGAACGGCTGACGATTCCGGAGCAGCCTAGACTTATGAAGAACAAGAATATTCAGCACCTGTATACACCGGTTAAGGGGTACTGCAATGAATCGGCTTCACTTTTTGACTTCGTTGAGTGCTTGCATCCGACACCTGCGCTTGGCGGATTTCCACGAGCACAAGCCCTATCTTGGATCAGCAAGCATGAGCCAATTGATCGCGGTTATTATGCCGCACCAATCGGCTGGTGCGACGCGCGCAATAACGGAGAATTTCATGTCGGAATACGTTCAGCACTGATTCATGAAGATGAAGCGGTTTTATTCGCCGGATGCGGTGTGCTGAAGGACTCAATACCAGACCAGGAATATAAAGAAACAGCCATTAAGTTTCGTCCAATGCTCAATGCGCTTTCAAGGAGGCACTTATGAATCATCAAGAGTTAGTGACGCACTATCTTTCTTCATTTGTTCATACATTATCACGGCAGCATGTAAATACAGCTGTAATCAGCCCGGGTTCTCGATCAACACCTCTTGCTATTCTCTTTGAGGAGCATCCGGCGATTCGAACCTACCTGGACATTGATGAACGTTCAGCAGGTTTTTTGGCACTCGGATTAGCAAAAGCATCGAAACATCCTGTCGTATTAATCTGCACATCCGGAACTGCAGCCGCAAATTACTACCCGGCAATCATTGAGGCTTATTTTTCACATGTGCCGCTGCTTGTTATTACTTCGGACAGGCCATATGAGCTACAGCATGTTGCAGCACCGCAAACAGTGGATCAGCAGGGAATGTATGGTAGTCATGTGAAACAGTATTTTCAACTTGAACTTTCTGAGCTTGATCTGGGCTTGCTTTCCTATAACCAGGCTCTGACGAGTCGGGCCGTCGCTATTGCGAACGGTCTCCCAAAAGGACCAGTACACCTAAATGTCCCTCTCAGAGAGCCACTCGTCCCATGCAGACTGAGTGAAACGTCAAAACTGAACATAAATGCTCGTTCTGCAATACCAGTGAAAAGAGGAGTGCTTGCGCTTGACACGTTGCAACTTGCGGATCTATCGGAACGTATTAATCATTCAAAACAAGGCGTAATTATCTGCGGAGATATGGGATCTGATCTGTCACTACCCGTGATCACGGAATTCGCTGAACGATCAGGTTTTCCAATTCTTGCGGATCCGCTTTCTCAGCTGCGCCGAGGATCCCATTCTATGGATGCCGTTATTGAGACCTATGACACTTTTCTTCGCAATGAACAGATTGCATCCGTATTCAAACCGGATCTAATTATTCGTTTTGGTGCTCCGCCGGTCTCTAAGGCACTCAAATTGTGGATGGAACGTCAAGTTTGTACTTATTTTGTTATTGACAGTGGAATGGAGTGGAGAGATCCGTCGGGCAAGGCTACAGAGATGATTTATTGTAATGAACAGCGTTTTTGTGAGGATTTGAGTCCGCTAATCCAAAAAAAGGGCGAATGCAAATGGCTTGGCTTTTGGCAGAAAATTAATAATAAAACGAAATCAGTACTCCTGAGTATACATGACGAACAGACACTGAGTGAGGAGAAAATTTTCTTGAAACTGGCTGAGTGGCTTCCGGAGCAAGCAAATCTGTTTGTCGGAAACAGCATGCCGATTAGAGAATTAGACAGCTTTCTGTTCAATCGTCCGCAGTCCGCCCACATATTTGCCAATCGCGGTGCGAACGGGATCGATGGTGTGGTGTCGACTGCAGTCGGTGTTGCTTTGGCCAATCATCGTGCAATTCTCGTGATTGGTGATCTCAGCTTTTTCCATGATATGAACGGTTTGCTGGCTGCCAAACAATATCACGCGAACTTGACGATCATTCTGATCAATAATGATGGCGGAGGTATTTTCTCGTTTCTTCCTCAGGCATCTGATAAAACACACTTTGAAACCCTCTTCGGTACCCCGCATGGGTTGGATTTTTCACACGCTGCACAGTTATACGGTGCGCATTATACGAAAATCAGCAATTGGGAAATGCTTGATCAGCTGCTGACTGCATCTGAAGACGCAGAAGGGTTGAACATTATTGAGATCCCGACAAAACGAGCTGAGAATGTTGAGAAGCATCACTCACTGCAAAAGTGTCTAGATGAACAATTAAGGCGAGAAACAGCTTATGAAAGCTGAACTTCGTGGTGTAGTGTATCATTATGAACTAAAGGGAAGCGGGGTACCGCTGCTTCTGCTGCATGGCTTTACCGGAAGCGTGGAGACGTGGCGTTTCCTAGAAGATGTGATGCTTAAGGATTATCAACTGATTCTTGTCGATATTATCGGTCACGGACAAACTGGTTGTCCTAAGGATGCGCAGCGATATTCAATTACTGAGACTGCCAAAGACATGAATGCATTGCTTGAACTGCTGGAATTTGAACGTGTACATGTTCTCGGTTATTCTATGGGCGGGCGACTTGCACTCAGTTTCGCATGTCTTTTCCCTGAACGTATCTCAAGTTTAATTTTGGAAAGCTCTTCACCGGGACTGAAAACGGAGGTAGAACGGCGTGGGCGGCGTTTGCATGATAAGGAATTGGCAGATTCCATCCGTAAGCATGGCATTCCCGCATTCGTCAGTCGTTGGGAACAGCTTGCTCTGTTTGATTCGCAAAGAAAGCTTTCACAACGAAAACGTGCTGTACTCCGTGCTCAGAGACTATCGAATCAACCAATCGGACTTTCGAACAGCCTCATTGGTATGGGCACGGGAGCGCAGCCCTCGTGGTGGGGACATTTGTCTTCATTGCGTTTTCCCATTTTATTGATTACCGGATCCATTGACAATAAATTTTGTATGATCGCATCTGAGATGCATGATCGCATGCCGAATGCTGAATGGCAGGTTGTTCCAAACGCCGGTCATGCCGTTCATCTAGAACAGCCGTTCCTTTTTAGTCAATATGTACATATCTTTGTGCAGAATCATACATCGGACTTTAAGAGAGGGGGAAGAAAATGAACCTTCATTCCATTACCGTACGTGTGATTTCATCCACTTTGAATGCGCCGTTTATGACACATCTTCAGCGAGTGACGCGCAGAGAGGCATTGATCATTGAAGTGATGGATACGGATGGGCGTGTCGGTTATGGTGAAGCGGATCCTTTTTCGAGTCCCTGGTATTCGGAAGAGACCATTCAAACATGCAGGCTTATGCTTAAAGAGTTTTTGATTCCTATTCTACTTGCTAATCGTTCGCTTCAACCTGAAAAATTGGACCAAATTTGGGCAGGGGTCCGCGGCAATCGTATGGCTAAATCTGGACTCAGCCAAGCAATTTGGGATCTGTACGCAAAACAACAAGGTGTGTATCTAGGAAAACTGTTTGGTTCAACAAAATCGACTGTCGAAGCTGGCGCGGTCATCGCTGCAAATGATCCGGAGCGTGCAGTTGATCAAATCGAAACCCTTGAAAAAACGGGTCATTACAAACGCTACAAAATAAAGATTTCACGTAAAAATGATTTTGAATTATTGACGAAAATACGACATCATTTTCCCGACCTCCCTTTAATGGCAGATGCAAATTCTGATTATAGTCTTGCGGATGCAGATCATCTGTGTCATTTGGATCAATTTCACTTAATGATGCTTGAACAGCCGCTTGCTTATAATGATTTAACGGATCATGCAATTCTTCAAAAGATAATTAAAACACCCATATGCCTGGATGAAAGCATCGGTTCTTATCAGGATGCTGCCAATGCAATTCAACTTCAAAGCGGACAAGTAGTCACCATTAAAATGGGACGTGTCGGCGGCTGGTCTCAGGCCGTGCGCATTCTCAACCTGTGTGTGACTCATTCGATTCCTGTTTGGTGCGGGGGAATGATTGAATTCGGTATTGCTAAGGCGCATAATATAGCGCTCGCTTCATTGGACGGTTTTTCACTGCCAGGAGATTTATTTGCTTCCCATCATTACTGGAAGCAGGATATTGTCACCCCAGCGATTGCCAGTGATCAAGGTATGGTCATGGTTCCCAATGAACCGGGGATTGGCTTTGTCGTTGATCGTCCGGCACTTGATGCTTTGACTGATCATCACGAAGTTTATTGCAAAAAAGTAAAATAATGAAAGTAATGTTAAAATGGCTCAAATGTCTTTGACAAACTAAATAGATAAATAGGATACTAGTATATGGTTGTATTAAGTGATTAGGAAGCTGGGGGAGGAACACAATGGAACTGCGAAACGTGCTCTTTGATTTTGACGGAACGCTTGCAAACACCTTGCCGCTGACGGTTTACGCGATGCAAAAGGTGTTTAAGAACTATGACGGACAGTCATACGACGCTCATGAAATTGTAGCTATGTTTGGTCCGCCGGAAGAGGGAATGATTAAGAAAAACCTCAAGAACCAATCGGCTGCTGCAGAAGCGATTGAGCTTTACTTTAATTTGTATGAGAAAGAACATGAAAACTATGTTAAAAAGAATGCCGAAATTTTTGATATGCTGCATCTTCTTAAAGACAAGGGAATAAGGATCGGATTGATCACAGGCAAGGCACGTCGTTCCTATATAATTTCTGAAGAAAAGCTTGGATTTAAAGGCATATTTGACAGTGTCATTACAGGTGATGACGTCATGAATCCGAAACCGGACCCTGAAGGAATCAAACAGACGCTGATTAAATTTGAAGCCGATCCCGCTAAATCCATCTATATTGGCGATGCGAACGGAGATACTTTAGCTGGAAAGGCAGCTGGCATTCATACTGCAGCTGTACAATGGCTTGAAATGTCGCAATCGGACACTTACCCGGCAAATCCAGAATTTTATTGGACAAAAGTAAGCCAATTTGTCAACCTTCTGAAAAGCAGTAATTAATCTATGATCGTGGAATCTGCATCAAAATTCGCAAAATTAACCTTACAAAACTGATCAATTGCATCCATGTGCAGAGCGGGTCGATCGTTGATAAGAAGTGTCGGCACACCGAATTCTTCTGCGTATTCCGGAAGAAAATTGATCGGAGCGACTCCTAGTGAGGTTCCAAGTACCAGCAGACGATCTGCATGATTGACTGCCTGCTCCACGGCACGAAGGTCACGCACGGCTTCGCCGAACAGTACAATGTCCGGCTTCAATACAGTTCCGCATGTTTTGCCATCCTTAGAAAGGGCAGAACAATGCGGAATTTTTTGATTCAGCAGCGATTGAGTTGGATAAAGTGTCCCGCATTTCGGGCAAATGCAACGATTGAATGCTCCATGGACTTCAATAATCTTTGAGCTTGCTGCTTTCGCATGCAAACCGTCAATATTTTGCGTAATAATTGTGACTTCACATGTCTGCTCAAGATTTTTCAGCCAAAGATGGACGGAATTCGGCTTGGCGTTGAGTAATAACGGAGCATCAAACAATGACCAGTAGAAGGCCCAAAATTCATCGGGATGCGCCTGGAAGTATTGCAAAGTTAAGCACCGTTCTACATCTTTATTTTGATACAGGCCGTTTTTGCCGCGAAACGGAGGGATACCCGAAGGTACACTGATTCCTGCTCCGGTTAAAACGGCAATTTTATGATCGTTTTGAATCCATTCATTGAGTGTTGACATAGATAACCCTCCATGATTTTTAAATGAATAGCGAACATTCATTCGTTATGCTATAATGATGAACAAATGAAACTGAATGTTGCCATATGATGACTGATGAATTTGAGGTGGCATAAATGATTGGACGTAAAACAATCGACGACCTTCTAAGCCAGCTGAAGAGCGATCCAAATGTCGTACACTGGCATACTATTCCCAAGAAAGAGGCTCATTACGCACCTTTTCCGCAAACGCTGGACGAGCGAATAAAAACGGCACTTATTAACCGCGGTGTTGGTTCGCTCTACACGCATCAAGCAGATGCTTATCATGCGGTTATGGATGGAAAAGATGTGGTTTTAGTGACTCCGACTGCATCTGGGAAAACACTTTGCTACAATCTTCCGGTACTTGAAACCATGATTGAGCATCCTGAAAAACGAGCACTCTATTTTTTTCCGACGAAAGCACTTGCCCAAGATCAAAAAAACGAGATGGCTGAACTCATTAATACAATTGGTGTCCCTATTAAGAGCCATACATATGACGGAGATACTGCAGGATCCATACGTCAAAAAATTCGTCAGGCAGGTCAGATTGTAATGACTAATCCCGATATGCTCCATGCTTCCATTTTACCTCATCACACGAAGTGGGTCTCACTGTTTGAGAATCTTCAATTCGTTGTTATCGATGAATTGCATACTTATCGAGGCGTATTCGGCAGTCATGTAGCGAACGTCATTCGGCGGTTAAAGAGAATTTGCCGTTACTATGGCAGCAGTCCGCAATTTATTTGTACTTCGGCGACAATCGCCAACCCGCGAGAACACGCCGAAGCATTAACGGGGCGAAAAATGTTCTTAATTGATCGTAACGGCGCACCGAGTGTACGAAAACATTTTCTGATTTACAATCCGCCGGTAACAAATAAGCAGCTGAATGTACGTGAAGACGAAAGTTATGCTGTTACGAGATTGGCCACTAATTTTTTGAAAAATAAAATTCAAACCATTGTCTTTGCAAGAAGCAAGCTGAAAGTTGAGCTTCTGGTGAGTCAGCTGCAAAAAATAAACAGCGGACGTCAGGATCGTGCTGCAATTTTTGCCTATCGAGGCGGCTATCTTCCTCTCGAACGGCGCAGGATCGAAAAGGGACTTCGCAGCGGTGAGATTATCGGCGTGGTCAGCACGAATGCTCTTGAATTAGGCGTGGACATCGGGCAACTTCAGGTATGTATTTTGACCGGATACCCTGGGAATATGGCAAGTGTTTGGCAGCAGGCGGGCAGAGCAGGAAGAAGACAAGAGGATGCAGTCATTATCATGGTGGCATCATCCAATCCGCTCGATCAATATATGGCCGGTCATGCAGATTATTTTTTCGCTCGGCAGCCTGAGGATGTGCGCATTAATCCTGATAATATCATGATTCTGATGGAGCATATTAAATGCTCCGCATATGAGCTTCCCTTTCAAAGAGGAGAGCTTTTTGGCGGCGAAAATGTGGACGAGCTATGCGAGTATCTTACTGATGAGGATGTGCTCCACTTTCAACGAGGAAAATGGTATTGGATGAGCGACGGTTTTCCGGCAAACAATGTCAATCTGAGATCAGCCGCGCAGGATTCATTTGCCATAGTGGACATTACCGATCGTGGACATGCAAAAGTGATTGGGGAAATGGATCGCTTCGGAGCGATGACAATGTTGTATGAGGATGCCATTTATATTCATCAGGGCATTCAATATCACGTTGATGACCTGGATCTGGAGGAGCGGAAGGCATACGTACGCAAAGTCAATGTCAACTATTACACCGATTCAGATCTGGCTGTTCAACTTGACGTTCTTGAGGAAGACAAACATGCCGATTTCGATGGCGGTAAAATCGAGAAAGGTTATGGCGACGTGTCTGTACGAGCATTACCGACGGTTTTTAAGAAAATTCGCTTCGAAACCTATGAAAACATCGGATGGGGAAAGATTCATCTTCCGGAATTGGAAATGCATACGAATGCGGCTTGGATCAGCTTCGAACCGGCATTATTTGATGTATTTGGAAAAGATGTCTTTCAAGGGGCACTTGTCGGACTGAGCCACTTGTTGCGCCATGCTGCGCCGCTTTTTGTTATGTGTGACCAGTCGGATCTTTCTGTGGTACCGAAAATAAAAGCACCGCATAATGAGAAGCCTTCAGTATTTTTGTATGATAAGTATCCCGGCGGAATCGGATTAAGCGAGAAATTGTATCAGGAGCTGCCTCTTTTGCTTGATAAAGCGAGTGAAATGATTAATAATTGCAGCTGTGAATCCGGCTGCCCATCTTGTATCGGCTTTGTTAATGAGGGCAAGGCAGCGAAGACGGCATTGCGCCGTTTATTAAAGGAACGATGATTGTGTCATTAACGAAAAAACTGCAATTATACAGAAAACAGCTGCATGATCAAAATGCTGCTTCTAGACAGCAAGCAGCTCAACATCTAAACTCAGCCGAACACGAGTCAGAGACAGATCAAGAAATACAAAAAGCTGCAAAACAACTCGGTGCTGAACTATGCCGTTTTGAAGATCAATACGTCCTTGTTCATTCAGAGCTGCTGCCGATCAATTTGAAAATAGGGCCATATTTAATACGTGACCTTTTTCCATTGGTGAATGCCTGGCAGTCAGCTTGTGAAAAGCACCCTCTGTCAGCAAAGGGGTTGCACGCAGAGGATCTGCTTTTTTTTGACACGGAAACAACTGGTCTTGGCTCGGGCACTGGTCAAATGATCTTTTTAATCGGCATGGCACGATTGACACGTAACGGACTGGAATTGAGTCAATACCTCCTGCCTGGTCCTGGTCATGAAGCAGCGTTCTATGATGCATTCCTGACTGACTGCCGTTCATTGAAAAATTTAGTCACATTTAACGGGAAGGCGTTTGACTGGCCACGAGTAAAGACCCGTCATCAATTTGTTCGTGATCAGGTTCCGAAGCTCCCTTCATTCGGACATTTCGATCTGCTTCATGCTTCAAGGAGACTATGGAAAAAAAGACTGGAATCCGTACGTCTTCAAACAGTAGAAAATGAAATTCTTTCTATGGGCAGAAAAGCAGATGTTCCAGGGAAAATGGCGCCGTTTCTTTATTTTCAGTTCCTGAAACATCCGGATGCGGATTTAGTGAAAGGGATTATGGAACATAATCGAGAGGATGTTCTTACTTTGATCAGCTTGTATATTCATCTCTCGAATAAAATCTTGAACAGAGTCGAAGCGGATCCCGAGGAACAATATGAGATTGCTCGTTGGGATGAACAGATTGGCGATCGGGAACATGCTCAGAAGCTATGGAAAGAACTCATTCCAAAAAAATCACCCTATCAAAGTAAGGCCAAATGGCGGCTTGCGGAATTATATAAGCGAGAAGGGGAGTACTTGACTTCGTTAGATTTATTTAAATCTGCTCTCTGTGATTCAGGTGATGATCAAGTGCCATTATGCATTGAAACTGCGAAATTACTTGAGCATCAGTTTAAAGACTATACCCATGCGCTTTATTATACAAAGCAAGCACTTGAATATTTTTATCAAAGGCATCCAAACGATTTAGATTCAGTAAGAAAAAAAGAAGTTGAATATTTGAAACGTTTAAATCGTCTTGACCAGCGGATTGGAAATAATTCATGAAGGAAATGAGTATTACCCGGGCAAGCGCAAATAGTGCCTTAAATCGTCACAAATCACCTGCATTTTCAATGAGTTTGAAACTTTTCGACAAATTAGGTGTTGATGTGAATGATGCATACTTTAAATGAATTGACTGGAGGCGGGATGATGCGTGAAAACGGATCGGCCATTTTAGTTACCGGATACAAAGCTCATGAACTTGGCATTTTTTCGAGGGATCATCCAGGTATTCAAGTCATTCGTTACGCGTTAAAGAAAAAGATGCGTGAATACGTTGAGGACGGAGCACAATGGTTTGTCATAAGCGGCCAGACGGGGGTTGAATTATGGGCTGGGCAGGCA
>Ga0334901_1001186_pt1 | contig 29011 bp, 23 predicted proteins | sample GraSluR3_MG_3_FD_207216 | JGI IMG/M metagenome (GOLD analysis project Ga0334901, IMG submission 207216) | Sludge microbial communities from methane-producing bioreactor in Wageningen University, Netherlands - Granular Sludge_15_08-R3 | ecosystem: Engineered > Bioreactor > Anaerobic >... | reverse complement strand
TATGGCATGTCGAATGTTGTAGCTCTTGGTAATCGGAATCATGCTACGAGAATTGAAGCAGCGATTGCGATGGTAAAGGAGCGGAAGGATGAAAACAGTTATCTGATGCTCATACGAACTGTAAGGATTATGCTGCTTCAGTTTCATGGAGCCTTGTTTGCATCACAGGAGATTAAATCCTCAGCGTTGTTTGAATCAGCAGCATCGGTAAACGATGTCTTAATTGAATTTGAAGAGGCCGCATCAGCAGCACAGCGTAAACAGCTTTTAGACCGATTGGAAGCCGCACTCAAACCACTTGCACCACATGTAAAACGATCCTCGCCGTTGACGATTTCGCAAGTCCGATCTCTTCAGGACTGGATTATGCAGACAAGTTTTCGTGACAACGTTCGATGTATCATTTTCGAAGGCGTAGAAGAGAGTACTGAAGGTGCACGAAATAGTCTATTAAAACTATTGGAAGAACCACCAAAGCAGACGTATATCATTGTAATCAGTGAGAATCCTGCTCGGCTGCTTCCCACAATTTTATCACGATTACAGCGGCATCAAGTACGCCCCCTTATGAAAGAGGCAACAAACCGCCTTATCGCTGAATTCTTTGATTCTCATAGTCTATCGTATACCTCTCTTGAACACTGTATTCTTTCGAAAGCGGGCATACCCTGCGAAGAAATTACAAAACAGGCTCAGAAAATTATTGAGAGTCTCTGTACAATGACGTCACTAGCGAGTCTGGAACTTGATTCCATAATCGAAATTATAGATGAGCCTGCTCGTCTTGAATATTTTTTACGACAATTCCAGCAGGGTGTTCGAGAACAGTTTCTTTTGGGGAAAATTTCCTACCATGCGGCACACAGCTTTATTCAATTTGCGAGCGAAGCTGCTCACAAAGCAGGAATATTCAACCAGAACAGAAGACTGCTCGTAGAGTCGCTGTACTACAGATTACAGGAAGTAGTATGAATAACTTTATTAGACGAGCTTTTGATAAAATTGAAAAACTCAGTTCTCATGAGATTAGAACGCTCGTGCGCTATCAGGCTAGTGAAAATGAGCTATTGGGGAATGTTCTGCAGCAGATTGATCTGGGTGTAATTGTTGCAAATGGGCAAGGGAGAGTACTTACCTGCAACGATGAAGTTAAACATCTGTTACCGTTTAATAGGCAGTTATCAGAGGGAACATCTCTCCGCTATGTGTTTGCAGATAAAGATATTGAACAATTTATGCTCAACGCTGTGGAGGCGGTTTCCGACGAGGAGAGTTTAGAGGAGGAGTTCCATTTCCAGCGAGGAGAATTTGTTCGAACGCTGCGTGTGCAGGCTTCATCGTTTACAAGCAGTCTTGATCCAGTTTTTCATCAGGATAATGGGAAAAGAATACTCTTCATTGTTCGGGATGTTTCAGAGGATAAACGAACAGAGGCTCGGCTGCATCGTTCGGAAAGTCTAGCTTCTCTTACCACGGTTGCTGCAGGAGTAGCTCACGAAATAAAGAATCCTCTGGCGTCCATAGGCATCCATCTGCAACTATTGAGAAAAGCATTTCAAAGAAAGAAAAGTCTGACGCTAGATGATGCTACGCGATATCTCGATGTGATTGATGAAGAAATTGAACGGCTAAACGGAATTGTAGTTGATTTTCTTTTTGCGGTTAGACCCATGGATGTCCATTTACGATTGGAACAAGTGAATACGATTGTCAATGATGTATTGAATTTTGTAAGCTACGAGCTTTCGGAGCATCATATAACCATTACCCGAAAATTAGGTGAATTTTTACCAAAATTACGAATAGATGAAAACTTGCTAAAACAGGCACTCCTGAATATTATTAAAAATGCGATGAATGCAATGGAAATTGGTGGGGGGACACTCAGCGTAGCCACGAAATTAAGTGGAAATAATGTAATTCTCACTATCTCCGATTCTGGAACCGGTATGGATGAGGCAACGATGGCAAAAATATTTGAACCCTATTTTACTACCAAAGAAACTGGTTCAGGACTTGGTTTGACCATGGTTTTCAAAGTGATAAAGGAACATCATGGTGAGATTTCTGTCTCTTCCAAAAAGGGAGAGGGTACTACATTCACTGTTGCACTGCCTGTACCTACGAGTGAACGATTGGCTTTGGAGGCAGCCCATTCCTCATGAATAGAACAATTCTTATAGCAGACGATGAAAAAAATATTAGAAATGGACTGCAAATCGCCCTTGAAGATGAGGGATATGCGGTTCTCCTGGCTTCTGATGGTAAAGAGGCGTGGGATACTATAACTGGTAATAATGTAGATCTTCTTATTTCTGATCTTCGTATGCCGGGTATGTCTGGTCAGGAACTCCTGAAAAAGGTCTCCTCTTCTTATCCTACGATGCCGGTAGTCATTCTTACCGGACATGGAACGATAGAAGCTGCTGTTGAGGCAATGAGGAATGGGGCTGTCGATTTTATGACTAAACCGCTTAATTTGGATCGTCTCTATATTCTTATTAAAAGGGCATTCAGCAATCTCGATTTATATGATCAAAACACAGCCCTACGAAAAGAACTTGCCGAATTGAAACGACAGAGCGGGTATCATAAAATTATTGGGAAGAGTGAACGGATGACTCGTATGATGGATACTGTAAGACAGGTTGCCGATGCTACTGCAAGTGTTCTTATAACGGGTGAGAGTGGAGTAGGTAAAGAACTTGTTGCAGATGCACTTCATCATTTGTCCAGCAGAGCACAAGAACCTTTTATTAAAGTGAGTTGTGCCTCATTCGCCGAGACGCTTCTCGAGGATGAGTTATTCGGACACGAGAAGGGTGCTTTCAGTGGTGCTGTTTCTGCTCGCAAAGGCAGGTTCGAACTAGCTCATGGTGGAACCCTCTTTCTTGATGAAATCGGGGAAATAAGCCAATCGACACAGGTTAAGCTTTTACGAGTTTTACAAGAGCGGCAGTTTGAACGACTCGGGAGTGAAAAAACGCTTACAGTGGATGTCCGGTTGGTCGCCGCCACAAATCGTGATTTAAAATCAGAGGTTGAGGCAGGAAGATTCAGAGAGGATTTGTATTATCGTTTAAATGTAATCCATCTGGAAGTTCCTCCACTCCGAGAGAGGAAAGAGGACATACCATTACTCATGTCTCACTTTCTAGAGATGTATAATGAAAGGAATAAGCGCCAAGTTGAAGGGTTCTCTCAACGGGCAAAAGCGGCCATGCTTGCATATGATTGGCCCGGAAATATTAGAGAACTGGGAAATTGTGTAGAAAGTACAGTGGTGTTGGCTTCTCGAGATATTATCGATCTTGATGATCTTCCTGCTGTTGTACGAAATGCAAGTTCTGAAGAACGTGTAGTGATTCCTGTTGGAACTACTATGGAGCAAGCGGAAAAGGCACTCATCCTGGCTACCATTGCCAGCTGTGGTGGAAACAAAACGAAAGCGGCTGATATATTAGGTGTTGCTCGAAAGACATTACATCGAAAGGTGCAGGAATACAGACTTGGAGAATAGTGAGATTTACCAGATTTTTGATGCAGATGGGATTTTATCACAGCGGTTTCCATCCTATGAGTATCGCGATGGGCAAATGGAGATGGCACTCATTGTGTATCGTTCCTATTTTGAAGATGCAATCGCAGTTGTTGAAGCAGGAACCGGTATTGGTAAATCCTTTGCATACCTTGTTCCAGCACTGCTATGGGCAATTGCTCATCCGAAAGAACGTACTGTGATTGCCACATCGACAATAAACTTACAAAGACAACTTTATGACAAGGATCTCGTACAACTGTTTTCCCTTTTAGAGAAGCGATGTTCTGCAGCTCTGGTTATGGGGAGAAGCAATTATCTCTGTCTGCACAGATTGGAAGAGAGAGCTGATGAATCACCCTTGCTTATCCACGATCCTTTGAGTGATATCGGATCATTAGTTGCATGGAGTAATGAGACGATTACAGGGTTGCGAACCGAGTTTCCAGGGCACTTACCAGGCAATATTTGGGCTGACGTGTGCAGCGATGCCGACCTCTGTCTTGGATATCGCTGCTCATATGCCAAAGATTGTTTTTTTATGAAATCACGAAGACAAGCCGCTGAAGCTTCAATTGTGATTGGGAATCATCATCTGTTGTTCACTGATGCTCGTTCACGTATGATTGACGAATTGGATTATGATGTAGAGGCTGTTCTTCCTGCGTTCCATAGGTTGGTCATAGATGAAGCTCATAACATTGAAAAAAATGCTACCGATTTTTTTACCCTGACCTATAGTGCACATGACATTCTCCGCTCTATTGGAAGATTGTCCCGTCAAAGAAAGGGGGGTAAGGGATTGATTGAAGAGCTTGCTCCCTATATGCCATCTCATAGCCTTGCTGATGATATCATAGGAGACATTTCATTACTTTCAGAGGCTATCGGATATCTTGAAACGTATCTACTTGGATTTATGCAACAGGTTCGTTCTTTGAATCTCCACATAACGAGTGAAATGCACAGCAACCTTGGAGATTTTGTCAGTCTAGCAGAAGCAGTGAGCAGACAAGCACGACACTTGAGTGAACTTATTCGTATAGTTGTTGAAAGTCAGACTATTCCGGATGAGTTGGAATATAGGGCAAGGGAATTATCGGTACATACAAAGCGTATTTTAGCTGGAACCGAATCTCTTAGCCAATTTGTTGATTTCCGCAACTGGACAGATGATGTGTACTGGCTTGAGTTGGTTGATTATGGTAAAAGCTCCCGAGGTGTTGAAGTGCATATATCGCCACTCTCAGTTGCCCGGCCACTTCAGGATTCAGTTTTCAGCAAATTGCAAACGGTAGTCTGCACGAGTGCAACATTGGATTTGAATGATAATTTTGCCTATTGGGGTTCTCGTGTCGGTCTACCCGTACAAGATGGACGTCCCTATTTTACAGCCGTTCACCACTCTCCATTCGATTTTAAAAGTAAGCTGTTACTGCTTACACCGAAAGATGCTCCCGTATTTTCCGAGCGACAACCAGAAGCCTTTTATTCGTATTGTACCCACACAATCAGAGACGCACTCTATGCCTCAGGAGGAGGTGCCCTTGTTCTCTTTACCTCATACGGAATGCTCCATAAAATTGCAGAAGCTCTTGCTGCAGATATGGCTAAGGCAGGTATTACATTGATGCGTCAAGGCGAGGAGGATAGGTCTCGATTGCTCAAGAGGTTTGTTACCGATACAAACAGTGTTCTTTTTGCCACAGATTCATTCTGGGAAGGTGTAGATGCTCCGGGGGACACATTGAGACTTGTGATAATTGTGAAACTTCCTTTTCGCGTTCCCACCGACCCGGTTTTCAAAGCTCGTCAGGAATATTTGGACAGAGAGGGGAAAAGCGGATTTTTCCATCTAGCTCTTCCTGAGGCTACCATGAAGCTGAAGCAGGGTTACGGTCGATTATTGCGAAATACTCTAGATAGTGGAATTGTATTAATTTTAGACAGCAGGGTAGTGCAGAAACAGTATGGTGAGTGGATGTTGCGGGCACTTCCCGATTCATTTCATCCAGAAACAATGTCTGAGGGTGTTCCTGCAAAAATTGAATCATTCTTATATACATAAAAATTCTGGCTGCCAGAGTGGCAGCCATACCGTGATAACTGTAAATGTTCTAGTTTATTACTGCGAGAATATCGGACATATGGAGAATTAAATACTCCTGGCCTTCAGACTTAACAGCCGTTCCAGCATATTTGTCGTACATGACCTTATCACCCTTTTTCACAGTGATGCTTTCGTCGTCGCCAATTGCTACTACATCAGCAACTTGAGTTTTTTCCTGAGCAGTCTGGGGGATAAAAATACCTCCGGCAGTTTTCTCCTGAATCTCTTCCATCTTGACTAATACTCTGTCTCCCATCGGTTTGATAGTCATAATTTCCTCCTGTATGGTTATTTCAATATGATTAGTGGATACTCTTTAAAATCCTCTAGAAATATACGCACAAAGCAGCAGGCGGTCAAGCAATTGGATTGATTTCCTTGAGAGTTATTATTATTGGTGATGGTAAGTGTGAAATCCCCTTTCCGATGTGGTGATCTCTTTGTATATTCAGCGTGTACAAGGGGCGTGAATTGTGAAACAAACAACAGACCACCAATATAGAAAAGCTCTTCAAGTGTGTTCAGCGAAGCTATCTGGCGTTGAGGGGGATAATCCTCAAGAGGCAGCTTTGTGTTTTTTTCGCATGGGTGTAGTATTGAGCAAAATAGGAGAAATCTGCGGGGCGATCCGGTGTTTTAATGATGCATTCGTTCTCCGCGATCTGTCAGCTGAAGAAATTGAAAACCACCAGCTTTGGAGAGAGTTTCATGATACGCAGATGGCTATGTATATTCTTGGGAAAAGGAATAAGATAATTGCTTCTCTGGCTGAGGGAGACATGGTCCATGACCTGATCAAGCATAGATGGCTTCAGTTGAGAGAGGAGATTGAAAATTCTGAAATTCCCTTTGCTGGGAAAAACAAGCGGCTATGGTTCAGAACTGTAAAAATTGATTTTCCCTGGGAAATGGAAGTTCTGGAAGAGTATGACTCATCCCCATTTGACCGTATATCTGATGATATATTAGAAGAGTGTGTCATAATTACCCGCTAATGTAATCTTTTTTTGCGGTTGTGTCATTATGACACATTTTGTTGGAAGATTCCTGAAAATTTTCTTAATCAGTGGATTAGGGCACGCTCATTGCAAGAAGATATAACTCTATTAATCTTATAGAGATAAAATAATATGTGTATCTGACCTCTAAGTTGGCATGGAAATTGCTTGTCATATAGCAGGAGGAGCACATATGATCCGGAACAGCAAAGTTTTGAACGAATATGACCAGTTCGAGGACGAAAATATCCTCTCCATGTATTTAAAAGAGATTAATAGAATTCCACTTCTTACACGAGAAGAAGAGAATGATTTGGCAAAAAAAGTTGCTGAGGGCAGTGAGTTTGCACGTAAACGGATGATTGAGTCAAATCTCCGTTTTGTGGTAAATGTTGCCAAAAAATATCAGAATCAGGGTCTACCGCTTATTGATCTTATCAATGAGGGAAATATTGGACTTATGAATGCACTCGAAAAATATGATGTTGATCGTGGCTATCATTTTATCAGTTATGCAGTCTGGTGGATTAGACAGGCAATTCTTAAAGCAATCTGTGAGAAATCCAGGACTGTGCGGTTACCGCTTAATAGAGCTAATGAGCTCGTGCAAATTCAGAAGGTTCAAAGAAAACTGATGCATGAAAGTGGTGAAGAGCCTACCTTGGAAGAGCTGGGAGCAGAAATGCAGATGGATCCTAAGCTCGTAGGAGACCTTCTCTCGATTAGTAGGGAAATGGTGAGTCTGGATGCACCAGTATACGGAGATCCATCCAACTCAACAGTAGGTGATTTTATTGAAGATGAGTATAGATCTGCCGATGACATTCTCATGGAAAAGTCTCTTAAGGATGATATAAATGACGCTCTGAATATGTTGAGTGAGAAGGAACGAGACATCATTGAGATGCGATTTGGATTAAACGGGGCAATTCCTATGTCGCTCAAGGAAATTGGTGAATTGTATAATTTAACGAAGGAAAGAATTCGTCAGATTGAGAAAAAAGCTCTAGAGCGAATGAAGCAGCCAGCGCGTCTAAAAGCGCTTGAATCATATACGGCGTAACGCCAATGAAACCCTCCTTGCATTGACAGGGAGGGTTTTCTCATGTAGATTGATGTATCGTGAACTGAGTATAAAAACTAAAGTTAAAAGCAATTAAAGGGGGCTTTGATAGATGTCAAAAGACAAGACAAAGTACGTGTATTTTTTTGGTGACGGAAAGGCAGAAGGTGCTGCTTCAATGAAGGATTTGCTTGGTGGTAAAGGTGCAAACCTCGCCGATATGACTTCAATTGGATTGCCGGTTCCTCCTGGTTTTACCATTAGTACAGAAGCGTGTGCATTCTATAGTGCACATAATGCAGAATATCCAGAAGGACTTCGTGAAGAAGTTATGGCAAACTTGGCAAAACTGGAAAAGGTTATGGGTGCTAAACTCGGAGACAGTGAAAACCCCCTACTGGTATCCGTAAGGTCTGGAGCTGCACAGTCGATGCCAGGGATGATGGACACCGTGCTTAACCTTGGGATGACTCCCGATTCAGCAAAGGCTCTTGCGAAAAAAACAAACAACCAGAGATTTGCATGGGATAGTTATCGAAGATTCATGCAGATGTTTGGTGATGTGGTTATGGGTGTTCCACATCATGATTTTGAAGAGGCTCTGCAAGCTGTAAAAACAGAAAGAAATAGAAAATTTGATACAGAACTTGATGTTGATGATTTGAAAGAGGTTATTGATCGTTACCGTGCACTATACAAGAAGGCCATTGGTGAAGATTTCCCAACCGATCCAATTGACCAGTTGTTCAAAGCAATTAATGCCGTATTTGGTTCATGGAACAATGAAAGAGCCATTAAGTACCGACAGATGAATGATATTCGTGGACTCCTTGGGACTGCTGTTAATGTACAATCCATGGTCTTTGGAAACATGGGCAATACAAGTGGTACTGGTGTAGCATTTACCCGTGACCCATCAACTGGTGAGAATAAATTCTATGGTGAATACCTCATGAATGCACAGGGTGAAGATGTTGTTGCCGGTATCAGAACTCCAGAAACAATCGATACCTTGCGAAACGTAAATGAGAAGGTGTACAACCAGCTTGTTGGTATTCGAGACTTGCTTGAAAAGCATTATAAAGATATGCAGGATATTGAATTTACCATTCAGGAAGGCAACTTGTATATGTTGCAGACTCGAAATGGTAAGCGAACAATATTCAGCTGGTTGAGATCTCAGGTGGAAATGGTTGAAGAGGGTCTTATCTCTAAAGAAGTAGCTGTTTCCCGTGTCCCGGCTGGAGAATTCAATAAGCTGTTTGCTCCAGTTCTTGATAGTGATGACATTCATAAGCAGGGTGTTACTGAAGTCTCAAAAGGCCTGAATGCCAGCCCTGGTGGTGCATGCGGTCAAGTCTATTTTTCAGCAGAAAGAGCTGAAGAGATGGCTGCTCTGGGAAAAGAAGTTATTCTTGCGCGTATAGAGACGAGTCCTGAAGACATTGGTGGAATGGCTGTCGCAAAGGGTGTTATAACTACTCGAGGAGGTATGACCAGTCATGCTGCTGTTGTTGCCCGAGGCATGGGTGTCCCCTGTGTATCTGGAGCAGGCGATATTACTATCGATTACAAAAAGGGAACAATGAGTGTCTCTGGAAAAGTTGTAAAAGAGGGTGATTTTATCTCTATTGATGGTTTTACCGGACAGGTGTTCTTTGCACATATTCAAGTTAAGCCTTCAGAAATTGTTCAGGTACTGAATGGAGAAATGAAGCCGGATGAGTCCTTGCTATTCCAGAACTACAATAAATTCATGAGTTATGTAGATGATTTGAGAAAACTGAGAGTCAGAACGAATGCAGACACTCCTGCAGATACTCATATGGCAGTACAGCTTGGAGCCGAGGGTATCGGACTATGCAGAACTGAGCATATGTTCTTCGGCGGGCAGAGAATAATTAGTGTAAGAAAAATGATTCTCGCAAACAATAAAATTGAGAGGGAGAAGGCATTAGCGGAACTCCTCCCAATGCAGCGTCAGGATTTTGAAGAGATCTTTGCTGAATTAAACGGGCTTCCTGCGACAATTCGTCTTTTGGATCCTCCTTTGCACGAGTTCCTTCCTAATGATCATACCAGCAGACATGAAATGGCACTTCAGTTAGGGATTACTGTTGAGGAAATCGCACAAAAGACAGCACAACTGCATGAGTTCAATCCAATGCTTGGGTTCAGAGGTTGCCGATTGGCTGTTGTGTATCCTGAAATTCTCCATATGCAGGTTCGAGCAATTATTGAAGCAGCCCTTACCGTAGCAGATCGTGGTATAGAGGTTCATCCAGAGATCATGATTCCTCTCGTTGGTCACTATAAAGAGTTTGAATTCACTAAGAAGCATGCTATTGAAACCATTGAGAAGGTATTTGCTGAACGTGGAGCAAAGATTGCCTATAAAATTGGTACTATGATTGAGGTTCCAAGAGCTGCAATTACCGCTGATGAAATTGCTAAATCTGCAGAGTTCTTCAGCTTTGGTACAAATGACCTTACTCAGATGACTTGTGGGTTCTCCAGAGATGATTCTGCTAGTTTCCTCGGTCCTTATGTCAACGATACGGATAAGCAGTTCTATGAATATGATCCGTTTGCCTCTATTGATATTGATGGAGTAGGTAAGTTGGTAAAAATGGCATCTGAATTGGGGAGATCAGTCAACCCAACAATCAAATTGGGTATCTGTGGCGAACACGGCGGTGACCCTAAGACGATTGCATTCTGCCAACAGGTTGGACTTGACTATGTTTCCTGTTCACCATTTAGAGTTCCCGTCGCAAGATTAGCTGCTGCACAGGCTGTATTAGCGAAGAAATAATTCTGCTGCACAGTTCAACTATTACATTTCATACAAGAAAGGGGAGTTCATTTGAGCTCCCCTTTCTTCCAAGATACATAAAACCTAGTTTGACTATTCGCCTCGTAAATCCTGTGTATTAAATGCTTCACGATCGAACTGTCCTAGTGAATCTGCAACAATCACCGATGTAGTCATATCACCGGTAACATTTGTCATGGTTCTAAACATATCGACAATAAAATCTACACCGGCAACGAGCCCCACTGCTTCAACTGGCAATCCTACAGTTGTGAGTGTAATCACAGTAAAAGCTGTTGCACCCATAGGGACCGCTGCACTTCCCAGACTTGCAAGAATAGATACTATGACGATGAGTATGTATTGCATGATGCTGAGCTCAATACCAAAAGCATTTGCTGCAAAAACTGATACCATTGCAGGGAAAATTCCTCCGCATGCATCCATATTCATTACTGCCCCGAGCGGTCCTACGAAATTTGCCACTCTTGGGTGAACCTTGAGCCTGTTGGTCATGGTGTTGATGGTCATGGTAAGCGATCCAAGACTTGACCGGCTCGAAAAGGCTAGTAACATTGCGGGACTTGCAGCTCGGAAAAATCTGATTGGATTAATTTTTGTGAGAAAGGTGAGAAGTCCACCATACACTAAAAGTATCTGGATAAGACATGCAAGAATGATTGCGACTACAAAAATACCAAGTTGAACAAGTAAAGCCATACCAGTACTGCTTAGCCAATAACTGGTCAATCCAAGGACTCCGAACGGAGTCAGCTTCAGAACTGTTTTGGTAAGCTGCATCACTATCTGTAGAAAACTCTCAAGAAGGTTTTGAAATGGTTCCACAGCTTCGGGTTTTTTTGTTTTAACTCCAATTGCAGAAACTCCGATAAATATCGAGAATACGACAAGTGGAATCATACTTGTATCGGCTGCCGATTTAACCACATTAGATGGAATAAAATTTCGAAATTGAGAAAATAGATTCCCAACGGTACTTGGTTCTCTAGCAGATAACTCGCCAATCGCAATGCCAGAACCAACCGTAAATAACGTTCCTATTACCAATCCAATGATTCCTGCCGCAGTAGCAGTCAGCAAGAAAAGACCAATGGTCCTAAATCCCATCTGTTTTAACTCTGCAGTGTTACTGAGTTTGAGCAACCCGGCAATGATGCTCGTTGGTACTAACGGAATAATGAGCATACGAAGGAGATCTACATACCCGAATCCCACAAGGGAGAGCCACTTTCTTACACTTTGATTAGCTTCAGGAGAGGCAAAAAAGAATAAAGCTAGTCCAAATAATGCCCCGAATAATAATGCAATCGATACTCTGGTTGAGAAGGGGAGATGAAATTTCTTTTTCAACACAATCAGCAACAGTATTTGTATAAGAAACAAAATAATCCAAACAACTGAATTCATACATACCTCCAATTCTATAGCATATAAAATCTATAGATATACTATGATATAGATTTTATATACCATGGGTCAAGCAACTATCAACAACTATAGCATGAGGATGGTCAATTATTTCTGTAATTGCAAGTAGCAACTCCGGAGAGACTGTCTGTAATCATAAAAAACATGACCAGATGGATGCTCCTGAGAGGATAGTTATAATGTACCAGCTACAATATGTGGGTATTTTTTTCGTTTTCTAGTGAATCAGTGCTATTGTTTTCTCATAATCCGCTTTCTATGCTTTGCATGTATACTGTAAAGGAAATATAAACATGCATACTGGAAAGCAGAAAATTCGGATATTTGGTGACTCAATATTGAAGGGTATACTGTATTGTGAAGAAGATAATCGGTATGTCACTGAAAAACGATGGATTTGAACAGTTGGGAGAACAACTTGGAGTAGAGTTTCAAAATAGTGCCATGTTCGGTTGTACCGTTACGAAAGGTATGCAACTGCTGCAGAAGGCTCTGGTGAAAGGAATAGGGTGTGATAGAGTTTTACTGGAGTATGGTGGCAATGATTGTGATTTCCTGTGGAATGAAGTGTCTGCTCATCCTGAAATTGAACATCTCCCAAAAACACCATTAGCGAAATTCGAACAGACGTTAAAAGATATGATATTTCAACTCAGGTCTATTCAGGTTGTGCCGATACTCATGACGCTTCCACCCATAAACGCAGTGCAGTATTTGTACCATATTTGTAGAAACGGCCTGAATCGTACAAATATCATTCGCTGGTTAGGAGACATCTACAATATTGAGCGATATCAGGAACTGTATAGTCTGAGAGTTGCTACTGTTGCTTTAGAAACAAACACACAATTAATTGATATTCGCAGTGGATTTCTGGCGAGAAGGGATTGTTCCTCTCTGATAGGTGCCGATGGCATACATCCAAATGAGGACGGACATGACTTGATTATGAACATGCTTTCCGATAATAATCTAATTACAGCAGATATATCTCTTTCTCAATAAATAGGTTAACTAGATCTGCATCAAACTGAGTTCCTGAGCAGAGTTTAATTTCCTCAACAGCTATCTCTGTTGGTAAAGCCGATCGATAAGCACGATTGCTAGTCATGGCATCGAAGGCGTCAGCTAAGCTTACGATACGAACTTCGAATGGAATATCAGCTCCCTTTAACCCATCTGGATACCCCTTGCCGTCTATACGTTCATGATGACTGCGGATAATTGGTCTATATGCTTGAAACATCTGAATATGTTGAATGATGCGTTCACCGGCAATCGTATGATTCCTGATTACATCAAATTCGGCTGGAGTCAATTTTTCCTTCTTGTTGAGGAGTTCCTCAGATATTCCGATTTTCCCAATATCGTGTAACAAAGATCCCCCTTCGAGAATCTCCATTCGTTCAGGGGATAACTTGAGGGCTCTACCCAATGCTACTGAGATATTTCTCACTCGATTACAATGACCTTTAGTATAGGCATCCTTTTGTTCGATGGTTTCCGAAAATGCTTCTAATGTGGTTCGAGTAGTATTTTTAAGTGCCTCGAGAGCAACGCTCAGATTCTTCTCTAATTCCTGTCTATAACCCTTTTCTGCTGTCAGTCTAGAATCTTTTTCACGTTGAATGGTCGATTTTGATATTGTTCGGTTAACACACGCTAGAAGTGTTTCCCTGCGTACCGGTTTAGTGAGATAATCCGATGCACCCGCACGTATCGCTTCCATCCCAGTATCAAGGTCGCTAAATGCAGTAAGCATTACGACAGGAATCATTGGGTGTTTGCGTTTGATGATATCTAACATTTCAAAACCGCTTCTACCCGGCATTTTAATATCCAAGAGTATTAAATCTACGGATTCTCCAATAGATGAGAGTACAATTTCCAATTCATGTCCATCTTTACATGGAGTAACAGTATATCCCTCCTTTGTGAGGAATAGGTGCAATACTTTTCGGATTGCTGGATCATCATCAGTGGTAACGATATGGTTTATCATTGAGATCTTCTCCAAAAATTGAGTTTTTTACACGATATAAAAAATGGTGTGTGTTTCTTGTACGTATGGTATTCCAGAAACATTCTTGGGAAAATAAAGGTATCTTCTACAATAATCAGAATAAGGTTGCACACAATTAGCCCCAGACATAACAACATAATTTGTAAATCCCAGAAATAGAAAGAAATCAACAAACCTACAATTGTATACCAGAGGAAACCCGGATGGCGAGAGAAACTATAGGTTCCTTCAGTGAACAAAACTCCTGCGGTTTTCGAAAACAGTGAAGTTTCTAAAAATACGGAATAGAGGAGTAAAAATGTAAAAAGAACAATTAACATGACTATAATTAAAATTATTATCAGACCATGAGGAGATGCATGTGTTGTAAAGAGAATTACATAGGGGACAGCCGTAATAAAAAATCCCACAGAAAAAAGTCTCTTCAGTGAAGATTTGTTATACAATATTGCTAGATCATACAATCCAGCTAATAAATATCCTGTAAATCCTAGTATAAATAGTTTGATATATTCCATAGAATACCACTATAATAGTACAAGTTGAATACATTTGGATAGTACATAAAGGAATTTACATGATTATTGATATATCCACAATCATTCCTGCAGTGGCGTTTATTCTCTATGTGTCTTTCGCAGTCTTCGGTTTTTTACAGTATAAAAAGGACAGGTTCTATTGGTCCTTCCAACTCTATATGGTTTTTGTATCCATATGGAGTTTTGGATCAATGATGATGCACCTGAACAGCTCCATCTTGACTCCACTTTTTTGGAATCGCTTTATGCTTGTAGGAATGATGGCGGTTCCTTTTGCTTTAAGTCACTTCATTCTTGATATGTTAGAGATTCACACAAAGGGTATTAGAGGTTTTATCTATGCAAGCTACCTGCTGATAATCCCCCTGGTATATGTGAATATTACCGGAAATATTGTAGTGGATGCGGGATTCACCAGTGAAAATGAATTTTTCTATCAACTTGGATCAGGTGCCGTTTTTGCTTACTCGGTTGATTATATCTATCTAGTTCTCAGCCTTGCATTACTCTTATTTCGAGCCAGGTACAAACCCTCAAAAAATTCCCACAAAAATCTTCTGTTATCGCTCATCGGGGTCGGCATTATGCTCGTGGGAACCTTTATTAATATTTTCCCAGTTCTAGGCAAATATCCAATTGATATCTTCACGGCAACAATCAATGCCATGCTTCTTTTTTATACTATCTATAAATACAACCTTATAAACTATTCACGTTTAGGACTATACATCATCTACTCGACGATTCTTGCAATAATTGCATCAATTTCTTACTTTCTAATTATCTCGATCATCATGCTGTTCAATACTTCATTTGTACCGGGCAATGCATTCCAGCTCTCTTTTATTCTGGGTATTGCCACCGTGCTCATTTTCCAACCACTTCGAAATCTTTTTACTTACATAGTAGATACTATTATTATTCCCAGAAGACACCCGTACCAGACGACTATTAGAAAACTGAGCAAGAGACTCACTACAATTGTCAATCTTCGTGAACTCGGTCATGAGGTGGTTGAGAACCTCAGCTCCGGACTTAAGACGGAGTGGGTAGTATTTATTGCCAAACGAATTGATGATGCCGATAAATTTATTCTTATTGCAAACAGCAACTGCCCAACTTCATTGCACGTTGGGGGGGAAGTAATTTTTTCATTCTCCGATTCCGTTGAAGAGACACTTCAGCGAATCAGCCGCGAGAATGTTTCTACAATGCTTACGCTTAAACCAGATGCACCTAAGAAGTATATGGTGAGTACCCAGCTTCCACCCACCGATGTGATTATTCCACTGATTGTGAGAAAACATATAGCGGGTTACATTTTGATTGGGTTCAATCAGTCGAAGGCACTGCTTACCTCGATAGAGACAGAGGCACTGGAAATTCTTGCAGCGCAAAGTTCACTCTCATTGGAAAATGCCCTTTCATTTGAAAAGTTAAAACTGCAAGGTGATGAGCTCACCATGAGCAAAAATAAGCTAGAAGCAATTTTTAATGGTATTGCTTCCCCTGTTTGTCTCATAGATATTGATTATTCAATTCAGGAAGCCAATACTGCAGCAGTGACACTATTCGGGAATAACAAAAAGGATCTCATTGGAAGTAAATGCTATCGGGCGTTCTTTCAGAGACCGAGGCCTTGTCGATTTTGCCAAGGTCTTGAATGCCTCCACTCAGGGGTAGTGCAAGAAACAGAGGCAGAAGTTGCGGAGAGTATCTATTCATTCCAATTTCATAACGTGCGGGTTCCAGAAAATTCTAGAAGTGTCTTTATTGAAATAATCAACGATATTACTGAACAGAAAAATCTGCAGGAAGAGTTGGTGAGAACTGAAAAAATGGCAGGAATCGGGACTTTAGCTGCTGGGATAGCTCACGAACTGAACAATCCATTAGCAGGAATCTATGGAACGGCAGAAGTCATGCTTTCAGAGATTGAGAAGTCTGACTCCCATTACGAATACCTGTCCGATATCCTTTCTTATGCGAAAACAGCATCAGATGTCATAAAAGAGCTCTCTATCTATTCACGAAAAGAAGAGATTCGTGAAATTCAACAAGTAGAAATTATTAAAACTCTCGAGTTTTCACTCCGATTGGCAATGCGGGGAATTGATTCCAGTAGTATTGTTGTTAAGCGCAATTATCATGCCTTGCCGATAATTGAAGCAAACGAAGGAAGTCTTCAACAGTTGTTCCTAAACCTGATAGTCAATGCGATACAGGCGATGGATGGGAATGGAACCCTCACTCTTACCTGCTTTGAAAAGGACGAATTTGTCTATATTCGAGTGGGGGATTCGGGGTGTGGTATTCCCGAAGAACATCTGAATCAGATATTTACACCTTTCTTCACAACGAAAGCACCTGGTTCCGGTACTGGACTCGGTTTAAGTAATTGCTACGGTATTGTTGAGAAGATGGGCGGGCGTATTCGCGTACGCAGCGAAGTACATGTTGGATCGGTTTTTACGACCATTTTCCCATTAAACGAGGCCGGAAGAGAGGCAATTCGCTTCAGATTGGTAACAGATCAGGCAAGCATGAACGATGTGTTCTTTATCCAGCGAAAAGTTCTGGTTGGTGAGAAAGGCTATATGGAGGAGACTATCCATAGAGCCGAGGACGAGAAGGCTACCCATATTCTGGCATTTAAAGGATTGCAGCCTGTGGGGACTGTGTCATTACTTACCTCCGATACTGTATGGCCGCTCCCCATCTCTCAGTATTTTAATGCTGAGGCAGTGCTGCACTCTCGCAAGTGTTCGGAAATTATTCGATTAGCCGTTCTACCGGAAATGCGAAATACTTCGGTCTCAATAGGCTTAATTGTTCTGGTGTTCTTGCTTGCTCGAAGTAAGGGGATTGAAAATGTGATCATAGATGTTTTCGCTGATGATGTGAAGACAATCAAGCTCTATAAAAAATTTGGTTTTCGAGAGGTCGGGACCTATTTTTCACCATCTGCAGTAACCGTTCTCGCATTACAGCAGAAAACCACCCAGGAAAAAGATAAGAGTCAGCTCCAGCATTTTGTTCGGCCATTGTTTAGACGTTTACGACCCTTATTTGATTTTGGCCCATATACGGAGGGTGTATTAGCTGAGATGGATAAAATACTGAATCCTGATGGTCCAGACGGGGAAGACGAGGAAGAAGCAGATGTTGGCTAGATTCAATTGCATGATTTGTGTGCTTTGAGTTAATGAGAACGAAGAAACGTACTATATGTAGAACGAGGAAGCCAAAAGTGGGATTCGAACCCACGACCTGCGCATTACGAGTGCGCTGCTCTACCCCTGAGCCATTTTGGCATGTTGTTAAGACCCGTAACACCCTAGCCGATTTTAGGGTAAAATGCAAGTATTCCATCTGATTTGGCCATGAATCATCCACTTTTATGCCCTTGACCAAAGGCATAATTCGCACTACCTTATATCGACGGAGTATACCTTCGATTGGAGTTAATTCTGAATAAAAAACGTACGAGGCATATGCCAGAATCCTCTGTTCCAGAGGAGAGAGTTGTAGCAATTAGAGTGAAGAGAAATCGAACTATTCGTGCTGGATTGTCATGGTCTCCCGAAGTAGCCGATTTTTATATGGATTTGTATCCTAATATGATGGAGTATGGTTTTTCTTTTCAAGAACTTGAATTATTGAGTCAGGGAGTATTTTGGGAATGAAGGTTTTGGGAATCGAAACCTCATGTGATGAGTGTTCTGTTGCTATAGTAGAGAACGGAAATACCATATTGAGTAATGTTGTTGCAACTCAAATTGAATTGCATACGCCTTATCAGGGAGTTGTTCCTGAAATTGCTTCACGGTTACATACTGAGTGGATTTCACAAGTTGTTCAATCCTCTTTAGATAAGGCTGCCTTAACAACAAAAGATATTGACGCTGTTGCAGTCACCAATAGACCGGGCTTACTAGGTTCCCTGCTCGTCGGGGTGAACTTTGCAAAAGCTTTTGCTGCTACGCTTGAAGTTCCAGTAATTGGTATTGATCATATCCGAGCCCATTTATACGCTTCACAAATAGAACAGCCGCTTGACTATCCCTACTTGGGAGTTCTTGTCTCGGGTGGTCATACGGTCATTTGTAAAGTACACGGATACGATACAATCGAAGTACTGGGGACAACCATCGATGATGCAATAGGTGAGGCTTTTGATAAGGTTTCAAAACATTACGGATTTGGATATCCCGGTGGTGTAGTCATCGATAGACTTGCTCAACAAGGTAATCCGCTAGCGTTTCTTTTTCCCGGACCTGCTCTTCACAAGGGTAATCATCCGTACGATGTTTCTTACTCTGGATTAAAGACTGCAGTCATTAATCAACTTGATCAGTTCTGGGATGGGAAATCTGAAAAGTCACCGGAGAATATTGCGGCATCGTTCCAAAGAACCGCAGTTGGTATCCTTATGAAACGCGTCCGTAGAGCTTTAGAAGATACTGGACTCACAAGGCTTGCTGCCGGAGGCGGTGTTGCTGCAAATAGCCTCTTGAGAAGTGAGTTGAAACAACTTCAGGGTATTGAAGTTGCCTTTCCTTCTATGAAGCTTTGTACTGATAATGGTGCAATGATTGCAGCTTTGGCCTATCATTATTTGTCAGATGGTGTACAATCGTCCTTAGATTTTACAGCTTCTGCTCGTGTAACAGCTTTTAAAAAAACTTATCCCTAGGAGTATCCGTTATGAATACGTACGATTTAGATGCAGCAATTCGAAAAGTACATGACTTTCCCCGTGCTGGAATTCTTTTTTATGATGTAACAAGTATCCTTACTACTCCCGATGCGTTTCAGTATTGTATAGATAAGATGGATGAAGTGTATGCAGACGAAGCTATAGATGCTGTAGCGTGCATTGAGGCTCGAGGATTTGTATTTGCTGCTCCTTATGCTTATAAACGTGGTATTCCACTCATTCTTGTTAGAAAACGCGGTAAACTCCCTGGGAAGACTCAGGAGCGAAAATATAATCTTGAATATGGTCAGGATTACGTTGCTGTACATGAAAGCGATATTCACTCAGGTTCGAATATTTTAATTGTGGACGACCTTATTGCCACCGGTGGAACCATCGAGGCAGCAGCCCTGCTTATTGAGGATATGGGAGCAACCGTAGCTGGAGTGTTTGGCGTTATCGGCCTTCCTTTCCTTGATTATGGCAAACGCTTACATAAGTATGACATTCGTACCCTTATTAATTACGACAGTGAGTAATTGGGATGGGTTGACAAACCCTCGAGTTTTTTATAGATTCAAGCAGGATTTGATACGTTGGGATGTAGTGTAATGGTAACACTGCAGATTCTGGTTCTGCCTTTAGGGGTTCGAATCCCTTCATCCCAGTCCAACAAATGGTCCCTTCGTCTATCGGCTAGGACGGGAGATTCTCAGTCTTCAAAGAGGGGTTCGATTCCCCTAGGGACTATAGCTGTGCCAGCCCAATCCGGGCTGGCATTTTTTTTCGATAGTAAGTACTATCAGTACGAGAAAGGATAATCCATGATAACTGCATCAAACATTTCACTAGCTTTCGGAACACAGGTATTGTTCAAGGAAGTAAACATTAAATTCACACCAGGCAACTGTTACGGCGTTATAGGTGCCAACGGAGCTGGTAAGTCAACATTTCTAAAAATTCTATCCGGAGAGATTGAAGCTGATACCGGAGATGTCATTGTTACTCCAGGCGAGCGAATCGCAGTACTTAAACAGGATCACTTTGCCTTTAATAACTTTACCGTTCTTGAGACGGTAATCATGGGTTACAAACGACTCTACGAGGTAATGGTTCAGCGTGATGCCATCTATGCTAAAGAGGACTTTACTGAAGATGATGGAATAAAAGCTGCCGAACTCGAAGGTGAATTTGCCGAACTCGGGGGATGGGAAGCAGAAGCTGAAGCAGGAGTTCTGCTCGATGGGTTAGGAATCTCCGATAGTGTGCTGCAAAGTAACATGAGCGAGATTGAGGATAATATTAAAGTTCGAATTCTTCTTGCTCAGGCACTATTTGGAAATCCGGATATTCTGCTTCTAGACGAACCGACAAACCACTTGGATCTTGAATCAATTCATTGGTTGGAGCGATTTCTTGAAGATTTCAATAATACCGTTATTGTTGTTTCTCACGACCGGCACTTTTTAAACTCGGTTTGTACACATGTGGCCGATATCGATTATGGAAAAGTACAACTGTACGTTGGAAACTATGATTTCTGGTATATGTCCAGCCAACTTGCAGCAAAGCAAATGAAGGATGAAAAGCGAAGAAGGGAGGACAAGATCGCTGAGTTGAAAGAATTTATTCAACGTTTTAGTTCTAACCTTTCAAAAGCCAGGCAAGCGACAAGTCGAAAGAAGCTTATTGACAAATTGACTATCGATGATATTAAACCTTCATCGCGAAGGTTTCCGTATGTTGCATTTAAGCCTGAGAGAGAACCCGGAAAAAATATTCTTGAAGTAAAAGGACTTACTAAAACTATTGATGGCGAGAAGGTTCTCGATAATTTTTCTCTCATGGTGAATAATGGAGATAAAATTGCGTTTGTAGGTCCTAACCACTACGCTAAAACAGTATTCTTTGAAATTATTACCGGACGAATGGAACCTGATAGCGGTACCTTTGAATGGGGAGTAACAATAACGCAAAGTTATTTTCCTAAGGATAATTCAGCATATTTTGAAGAACATCTCAGCATTACCGATTGGTTGCGACAGTACTCGGTGGAAAAAGATGACACATTTATTCGTTCCTTCTTAGGTCGTATGTTGTTTTCGGGAGATGAATCACTTAAAGATTGTACGGTGTTAAGCGGAGGAGAAAAGGTCCGATGTGTGTTGGCACGCATTATGCTGGAACAGGGAAATGTTCTGATTCTTGATGAGCCTACAAGTCATCTAGACCTCGAGGCAATCACCAGTCTTAACGACGGACTGATAGATTTTACTGGAGTTATTCTTTTCAATAGCCATGACCACCAGTTTGTAGATACCATTGCAAATAGAATTGTTGAGTTTGCTCCAAACGGAAATGTTATTGATCGGATTATGGGTCTTGAAGAATATCTGGAAAATGGGGATATTCGGACTCTCAGAGATTCCTACTATCATGGTCATAGTGGGGTGACAATCTGAATTCCAACGGAGTGATTGAATACCTTTCATAGGGGGTGTGAATATGTTACTGGTAGTCGACATCGGTAATACAAATGTAGTGATGGCCTTGCACGATGGATCATCATGGGTTGCCGATTGGCGAATCTATAGTGACCAAAAGAAGACCAGTGACGAATATTTTGTAATTGTGGAACGGATGCTCAGTCACGGTGGGTTTTCTCCTGGCAGTATAGATCGTTCAATTATCAGTTCCGTTGTCCCTAATCTGACTCGATCATTCCAGAAAGTAATTCGTACATTGGGCACGAGTGATCCAATTATGGTGTCGCATGAGTCTGCTTCCACATTGAAACGTGAATCTATTCCTGCAGAACTTGGATTCGATTTGTTGGCCAATGCTGTTGCAGCCCACGCTAAGTTTCCTGATGATTTGTGTATGATTCTTGATTTTGGGACAGCTCTAACGCTCACTACGGTTACAGCGGAGGGAGAAGTGGTGGGAGCTGCTATTGCTCCTGGTCTTGTAACGGCCGTAAACTCACTTTTTTACAATACAGCACAAATTCCTCAAGTACAGCTAAAAATACCAGAGCGTGCTATTGGAAGAGACTCTGATGAGGCAATTCGAAGCGGCATCATGTATGGATACGCTGGTTTGGTGAAGGAGTTAGTTAAACGTTCTGAAGAGGAACTTGGGGTTGCTGCAAAGGTTTTAGCTACCGGAGGACTTTCACGCACCATTGCACCCCTTATAGGAAGGATTGACTATCTAGAACCATTACTTACATTAGAGGGTCTCAGGATTATGGCAGACGCACATCGCTGAGCCCTCTATTCAGGTACACATAAGAATCAGAGTATAAACTTTCCATCACGCATGATTACTATGTTCTCCCCATTCTTAACAGTTGCTTCAATGCACATGTCCGATGAACCCACCATGAAATCTGTGTGTACAAGAGATCTATTACACCCCGATTCAAGAAGTTTTTCGTCTGAATTCAGTTGTTTTGCATTATCAAGACAGCTCGGATAACCCGCACCAAGAGCAAGATGGCAGGAGGCATTCTCATCAAACAGTATTGAGTGGAAAATATGCTTGGCCTGTGCGATCGGCGAATCTTCATCAACAAGGGCAACTTCACCAAGATACGATGCTCCTTCGTCGGTCTCAAGGAATCGGTCCATAACAGCCTGTCCTTTTTGAGCTGTACAGGAAATGACCTTCCCATGTTCAAACTCAAGACGAACACCCTCTACGAGGCTGTCCATGACAGAAACCGGTCGTGTTGTTGTTACATATCCATGTGCAGAAAGTCGGTCTGGTGTGGTAAATACTTCTTCAGTAGGAATATTAGCTAAAAACCAGTCTCCACTTGGAAGAGGATCCCCACCACCCATCCATACATGGTGTTCAGTAAACCCTACGGTGAGATCTGTTTGGCTGCTGGTAAAATGGAGCGACGAAATCTGCAATTCATTTAATCGGCGACATCGATTCAACAAATTTTGAACATGGTTATTCCATGCCTCTACAGGATTGGGCTGATCAAGGCGTAGGATAGGAGCCAAGACTTCCCATAATTGTTCTTCCGTCGCTTCCGGACCAAGCACCGCCTGCGCCCACTTAGGACCAGGTGCACATACTACGCACCATGGATGCTCATTACGCATCCGACTTACTTGGTAGGCTTTACCTGAGGTGGCAAGTGCAGATTTGTAGATTGAAAGTTTCTCGGCATCAGCATCACGAAGCCAGCTGCGATCCTCGGTATTATCGATTCTCACATATGCCCAGTCTTTTACCATCATTTCATAATCAATTTGTCTGGCAAAATCGGGGACATATGAAAGTTGTGATGCTGTTTGATTATCCAACCTGCTTTTTACCAGTCGCAAATCATCTTGTTCAATGCGAACCAGCTGAGCACCAGCTTCATAGGCAGCAAGTGCTACTTGTTGTGCAAACCAATAGGTTTCCGGACCAGTTTTTATCTGAAGGCATTGCCCAGGATACAGCGAAACTCCAGAATGCACTATGAGATTTGCGTATTCCCAAATCATTGTCTCAATATTCCTATTCATCATTCCTCCTAGTTTACTGAATGTAGAAAATTACAATAGAAATGCTCCATTTTCCATAATCGTAATAGTAGTACCATCTGTTTTATGGGCAACTACCGAAAGTTGATCATCGCCAATAGGCAGTCTGAATCGGATAGAACTTACATTGCATCCGGTCTTTTCCTGCAATTCAAATTCATCAGTATACGTATCGAGGGCTTCAAGATGATATGCTTCTCCCATACCTAGAGTGAGAGAGGTGAGAGCATTCTCGTCAAATCCCACATAGCCGAAGAAATCTGCAAGTTCAGTCAGAGGTGTATTCTGATCTACGAGTGAACATTCTCCCAATTTTCTAGCTCCCTCATCAACAGAAAGTGCAAGGCTAAGCAAATGCTCACCTTTTTCAGCTGAGAAGGAGACCACAGAACCATGAGAAAATTCCAATCTTGCTCCCTCTACTTGACCCCCAAGAAGGGGGAAAGGTTTTGAGCTGTATACAACTCCTTCAGTCATGACCCTATTCGCAAGCATGCTGATACGATTTAACGGAATTTGCGGCAAGAACGCTCTTCCGTTGGGTAATTTTCGAACACCACCACGCCATCGGGACTCTTCAACAGCAGAAAGCTTCAAATTTGTTCCTGCCTCTGTTGTCATTATGAGGTGTGAAATATCTAATCGATTAATGGCTGCAAGTCTGGAATCTATGAGTGCTGCATGCTCTTTCCAGGCCTGTTGCGGGTTTTCTTCAGAAAGCATAAAGATTTTGGCAAATTGGTGGTATAAATCCTGTTAGCTCGAGGCCCTAAAAGACGATGTGCCCAGATTAGACCTGGCACCGGCACAATGCTCCATGGTGCAATCTGAACATCGAGCTGTGGTGGAGCTAAATTCCCCGTCTTTTGCAGAAGTGCCGGCTGTTTAATTATATCATTCGGATCCGCTGAGAAGTTCCATTCTCGATCTTCTGTATCATCCAAACGGAGCAGAATAGCCCGAATTGGAGGAGTTGATAATAATTCATGCAGCGTTGGATTGATTGAGATGACATCACCTGGTTTCCCTTCTGTGATTACTACAATATTGACTGGCTGTAGGGTTGTCTCAGCAGCAAGTTCGGCTAGTTCCTGTGCAAAATCATAATGCCCTGGATTGGTATTGATAGAGAGAGATTCTCCTTCTTGTATGTTCATTACAACATGAAGAATAATTTCCATATATCGCGTTTTTAAATTCATAAGACTCCTACTCATTGATGTTCATGAAAACCTATATTACTATATTAGGCAATGAAAGACCAATAGATGGAAAGTCTCCATTGGAAATTTTTGTGAGGCCCTTGACCATCGTTTCGGATTCGGTTATACATATCTTCCATAAGAAACCGAAGCGTGCGCCTGTGGTATAGTGGTATTACCTCAGCCTTCCAAGCTGAAGAGGCGGGTTCGATTCCCGTCGGGCGCTTTTCTTGGAGAGCCTGGCACAGCCAGGTTTTTTCGTGTCTGCAGACCGATTCTACCCGAATCTGAAAGCATTTTTTAATAAGGGGTGTGTTATGGGTTTACGAGGAGAAGTATTTTCAACAAAGCTGATTACAAAAGATAGAACTTATTTTTTTAATGTTAAAGAGAATGTTTATGGAGATCTTTTCATGAATATTGTTGAAAGTAAAGGAACCGAGGGCGGGACAGGTAAGTTTATCAGACAATCTGTGTTGGTGTACCAGGAAGACTTAGGGGAGTTCGTAAAAGAATTTCAGAAAGCACTCGACTATATGAAGCAGCACGGGAAGAAGTAATGTGTGTTTTGCCGCACGACACACTCATTATAGGATGGTGAAAGATCTGCGGTGAATTGGGCTTAGCCCGTGTTCTCTACATGCTTCGCGATGTGATTTTGTTGGATATCCTTTATGAGCAGCAAACCCCCATTGAGGGTAACGGGTATCAAGTAGTTCCATTACTTCGTCTCGAGCAGTTTTTGCAAGAATAGATGCTGCCATAATTTCAAATACTGTGTCGTCACCTTTAACCAGAGCCTGACTTGCCACAGGTAAGTCAGGAACCTGATTCCCGTCAACAAGAACTAAATCTATACTTACTCCTTGCCGTACTATTTTATCAAATGCTCTACGCATAGTATGCAGTGTAGCTTGCAGAATATTATCCCTATCAATCTCTGCTCTGCTAGCCCATGCAATAGACCAGGCAATAGCTTGTTCTTTGATGATGAGAGCTGCGGCAACCCGTTTTTTAAGTGACAACTTTTTTGAGTCTGCCAATATTTCAAAAGGAAAGTCTTTTGGTAAAACCACCGCACTCGCACATACAGGTCCCGCAATCGGACCCCTGCCTGCTTCATCAATTCCACAAACATACATCATGTTGATGATGGTAGTTGTGTCGATGCAATTTGTCAATTCTGTGTGAGTATGATATACTTTTTCCGGTGGACTGACGGACTCTTGATTATGTACGGGAGTTACCAGCCGCAAGAAGATTCAGTATGTATGGGAGATCCGGTTGTTCCTCAAAAGCCTTGAATTATATGGATTTAAATCATTTGCTGATAAAACCCGTCTGGAGTTTGCCGACGGGACAACGTCGTTGTTAGGTCCTAATGGGTGCGGGAAAAGCAATATTGTAGATGCCATTAAATGGGTCCTCGGAGAACAATCAACTAAAACTTTACGTGCTGGTAAAATGGAAGATGTTATTTTTAACGGTACGGAATCGAGAAAGCCACTGAATGTAGCGGAAGTGACCCTAGTAATCAATAATGAAGAGAGATTGCTTCCGACAGAACACACTGAAGTTGAAATCAAGCGTAGATTGTTCAGAACAGGAGAGAGTGAGTTTTATATAAACAGAAACCAAGTACGCTTAAAAGATATTAGAGAATTATTCTTTGATACAGGAGTTGGGAAATCAGCCTACTCAATTTTGGAGCAAGGCAAAATCGACCAGATTCTCAGTCACAAACCAGAAGATCGACGATATATATTTGAGGAAGCAGCTGGCATTACTCGCTATAAACTTCGCAGTATTGAGGCTTCACGCAAGCTGGATCGAACAGAAGAGAATATTGAACAGGTAGAGACACTTCTCGGTGAAATTAAGCGACAGTACGATTCTCGAAAGGCTCAGGCGGCAAAAGCTGTTCGCTACCGTGAGCTTGAACGAGAACAGGCAAATCTTGAAGTTGATGTACAGCTCTCTACAGTAAAGAGCTTTCTGCTTCTGAAAGAGGCAAGAAATGATCAGCTTGTACAGGCAAAAGAGTCCTACGAACAGGTAAAAGAGGATATAGCTGAGCAAACAGAGCAAATTGAGCTTGAACAGAATGAAGTAAGAGAGCATGCACAAACGCGTGTTTCCATTCAGACGAGGTTACAGCGTCTTGAAGAGCAGGCAATTGCAAAGAGAGATCAACTCGAGTTGCTGCAGCAACGCTATCATGATTTTCTGCGGAATAAACAGGAAGCAGATGCTCGAGCAACACAAATTCTCGAACGTATAGATCGAGAGGAACTTCACTTGGAGGAACAGCGAGATAGTGCAGAACATATAGAACAGATGATTTCAGACCTTGGGAAAAAGATTGCCGAGCATGAAAAACAGATGGAATCCACAAGCATACTCATTCAAGGGCATAATCATGAAATTGAGCAGCGAGAGGATGCGATAATCACTGAAGAACAGTGTCAGCAAACGCTGGGAGAGAAACTTCAGGAACTTACCGATCAGATTGTCGTGGAGATAGATAAACGACTCAGAGAGAGTGGGTATTCAATTCAAGCAAGGACAAAAGCAGAACAAGCGTTCCTAGACCGTCTCATGCGGATTAGAACAAGCATAGATGAGCGAAAAACGTTTACTCGGCAGATTATCACGCTGCTCAAGGAGAATGAGAGAAAGATTTCATCAGTTGTAGCCGAATGGGCCAGTTTCCTACAAGATCTTGAAGATTCATTTGAGTCACTAGCTCAATTATTTAACCACTATGATCGGACCATACCCAGTTTCATTGATGAACTTATTGCACCAGAAGGAGTAATAACTCAGAAACACACTATTGATCAAGATCTAGTAGATTCACGAAACAAAGCTGCAACTCATCGAAAAGCCATTCAGACACTCAAAGAAGAAAATCAAGGTCTTTCACTATTACTTGACCAATACCGTGAGCGATTGACTCAGTTGAGAGTTTCTCTAGGAGAATACCAGACAAGAGGCAGTAGCACAAAAACCCTTATTGAAAATCTTGAAAAAGTGCTTACTGAGCAACGGTATCTCCATTCTGACGCAACGAGAGATGCGGAAGTTGCTTCTGAACGGGTGGAAGAGGCAACCCAGCAGATGGCTGTTGTACGCGATGACCAGCACCGAATTGAAGAGGAGCGTGAGGCTCTTGAAGGTCAGCTTGTAGAAATCATTGAGGTCATAGACCGAGAGAATGAACGATTAAGCGGTGAACGGGAAAAAATCAATCAACGCTATAATGAGTTGCAGGAATTGCGGGGGAGCATAGATAAATATACGTTCCATATTGAGTCAATTCAAGAACAGATCCAGGGAGTCTATCGGACATTTTTCGATACCTATGGAAAAAGTTTGAAAGAGTTTGATGACCGATTAGTTGAAGATTTTGATGATATTTCCGTTTTAAGAGAGCAACTAAGTACTCTTAAAAAGCAAATCCATGGTATGGGTTATATTAACCATATGGCAGAAGAAGAGTTTGCAGAGATTAAGGAACGGTACGATTTTCTTACTCAGCAGATGGATGATCTTGTCCGTGCTAAACGTGATTTAACACGTGTGATAGAGGAGATTAGGCGACGTTCTGAAGAGTTGTTTATCGATTCCTACCAGAAAATTCGAACCAATTTCCAAGAAATGTTTCATCGAATGTTTGGGGGAGGTCGTGCTGAACTTCGCTTGATCGATCCGGAAAATATCCTGGAATCTGGAATTGATATTCTTGCACAACCCCCAGGTAAAAAACTTGACCGCTTAGCTCCTCTCTCGGGAGGAGAAAAAGCTCTTACTGCTGTTGCTCTTTTATTTGCAACCTACAAAGTGAAACCTTCCCCGTTCTGTATTCTTGATGAGATTGATGCAGCACTTGATGATCGAAATATCGGGTATTTTTTAAGTGTTCTGGAAGATTTTGCAGAATCTTCACAGTTCATCATTATTACACATAATAAGCATACTGTTATGGGCTCAAAAACATTGCTCGGTGTCACTATGCAAGGAAGAGG
>Ga0334901_1001181_pt1 | contig 29114 bp, 20 predicted proteins | sample GraSluR3_MG_3_FD_207216 | JGI IMG/M metagenome (GOLD analysis project Ga0334901, IMG submission 207216) | Sludge microbial communities from methane-producing bioreactor in Wageningen University, Netherlands - Granular Sludge_15_08-R3 | ecosystem: Engineered > Bioreactor > Anaerobic >... | reverse complement strand
ATCGGAGGGGACTACGGGACCCTTGGAGGGAGCATTCCCCGGTACCTTCGCGCCGGTCGTCTTGCTGGGTATGATTCGTTCGGCTCAAGTCGATTGGCCGCGAAGCGGGCGGTGCGAGGCCGCTTTTCCCGCGCAGATCTGCTTCGCCTGATTCACTCGCTTTCTCGTCCTTCGCCTTGACGGAAGAAAGGGGGCCCCGCTATGGAGACCTACCGCCACTCGGGCTCAGTACCTCTCGCGGGGTGGATGGCGACGTCCCTTGCCGGCTTCGGGACCGCGATCGTGTTGGGAGCCGTGTACACGTACCTCGTCGTCTACATCCCGATTGTCTATGTCAACTTCCTGGCCACGTTCGTCTTCGGGCTGGCGATCGGCGCGGTCGTCGGGCGGACCGTAAGGGTCGGCAAGATCCGCAACACGTTCGTCGCCGGATGGATGGGGTTCCTGGCCGGGCTGCTGGGGCTCTACGTGGCCTGGGCGGTCGATCCCGTCGCCCGCTTCGGTCTGGCCGATGCCCCCTTGGCTTGGCGTCCGCGCGTGCTGCTTTGGTACATGCAACTGTTCTACCAGGAAGGCTTCTGGGGGATGCGCGACGGCGAGCCCGTCAAAGGGATCTTCCTGGCCATTGTCTGGCTTGCCGAGGCGGCGATCATCGTGGGCGCGGCGACCGTCGTGGCGACGAAGTCGATCGCCCATCGCGTCTTCTGCGAGCGATGCGGCCAGTGGGCGACGCACGAGGAAGGCGTCCGCAAGTTCATCGCCCAGGAAGGACAGGAAGCGATCGCCGAAAAGGCGCTGGCCGGCCAGTTCGAGGCCTTCGACGAACTCTACCGAGCCCCCGACTCGGCCGCGGCCTATCTGCGGCTCGATTTGGACCACTGCGAAACCTGCGGGCAGTGCGACTACCTGACGCTCCAGACGGTCGTGCACGTCGCCGACAAGCAGGGCAACCTCCAGGCCAGGGCCGAACCCGTGTTGACGCGCGTCGCCCTGACCGACGCCCAGGCCCATGCCATTCGCGAAGCCGGGCGGGAACTGCCTGAGGAACCTGACGAAGTGGGCGATGGGGAGGAAGCCTCGGAAGAAGAGACGGCTTGAACGACGTCGATGGCCCTGAGGGGTCGCGTTCGGTCGTCTTCTCCGGGCGCGTCGCGTCCTCAAGACGAGGCAGTGATGCGGTTCACGCGCGGGCGACGACCCGCAGGGCAATGTCGTCGGTGAATCCCGGCGAGGCCAGCTTTCGATCGCCCCCCGGGTGCTCGAAACGCTCGGATCGTTCGACCTTGCCCGTCTTCGTGTTGACCCACTCGGCGGTGTACCGGCCGGGGGGCAGATCGACGACCAGCGTCGCCGGTCCCGGGCCGCCGACGTAGATCGCGTAGGCCCGGCCGCGCTCGGCGAGCACGGTGGCTCGGGCCTCGGCGGGGGCGACGCTCTGGATGGATTCGTGGTCGGGCCGCATGCGCACGAAGTCGAATCCCTCGATGAATCGCTTGAGGAGGGCAAGCTGCTTCTGGATCTCGGGGCCGCCGCCGCCCGGGGCGTCGCTCGTGGCCGAGCCGTCTTCGTGGCCGCAGGTGAACGAGTAGTCGAGGTTGCTGTAGACCGCCCCGCCGGCCAGGAGGAACTCCCAGCCCTCGACGCGGTATGGCTTGGGCTCGCGCCCGCGAAAGCCCGTCTCGTCGTCGCCGATCGGCTTGTTCAGGTGGTAGTTGATCGTCACGGCGGTCGGGGGCGTGGCGTAGTGGAAGTTGAAGATCGACACGTGCGGGTCGGGATCCTCGATCTTCTTCGACTTGTTCGCGATGTTCTGGGCGATCAGGTGCGCGACGCCCAGCTCGCGCTCGGTCGCGGCGATCGTCCGGGCGACGTGGGCCTGCCACTCGAGGGTGACGCCGCCGAAATAGGGCTCGTTGCAGATCTCGTAGTACAGGTTGTCGAACCGGGCCAGCTCCCGAACGATCTTGCGGACCATCGCGTCCTGCACGCGGGTCAGCTCGCGATCCTTGAGGGTGTAGACCTCTTCGCGCCGGAGCTTGCCGATGCCGTTGACGTTGTTGGCGGCGTTCATCGGGCTGAGAACCCACATCTCATCGCGATAGAAGGGGCAGAAGAACACCAGCTCGACCACGATGCCGTGCCGATCGGCCCGGGCGACCATGTCGCGAAGCCGGTCGAAGTAGTCGGGGTCCCAGCGGGTCAGATCGAACTTGTTGCCCCCGTTGGCGTAGCCCGGCGTGTCGCTGCGGGCCCAGGGGCAAACGAGCCGGCCCTTGGCCGGGGCCAGGGTGTTGTCTTGGATCTTGAATGCCCCCGGCGGCTCGCAGTACGCCCCGGTGAAGGTCCGGGTGAGATTGAATCCGTACGACGCGAGCGTCTCGAAGTACCGCCGGTAGTCGAAGTCGCGGTTGAGCACGGCCCCGTAGTGCTCGCCCGAGGTGATCAGCACCGTGGGCTTGCCGCGGAACTCGAAGTAGTGCGGGTTGTCGGGATGGAGCCGAATCGGCTCGGCAGGGGCCGGGGACGCCGTCGCGAGAACGGCGGCGCAGGCGATCGTGGCAAGGGTGGTTTTCATGGCGTTCACCAGGAAGATGAAGGTGGACCGTTGGCATCACAGGCCGTGCAATTCTCGGTGAATCTCCTTCAATGCCGGATACACCCGGCGATACGACTCGAACCACTCCGAGTATTTCGCGGCCAGGCCTTCATTCGGCTCGTAGGTCCGGCCCGGTCGGCCGACGCGTTCGAACGCCTCTTGCTCGTCGCGGTACAGTCCGACGCCGATGCCGGCCAGCATGGCGGCCCCCAGGGGCACGGCCTCGTCGAGCTCGGGCACTTCGATCGGCTTGCCCAGCACGTCGGCCTTGTTTTGCATCCAGAAGGCGTTGTTCGTGGCGCCGCCGATGGCCACGATCCGGTTGGGGCGGATGCCCAGGGCCGTCTCGTAGGCCCGAACGATCTCGAGGAACTGATAGTCGAGCCCCTCGATCATCGCGCGGAGCATGTCGCCCTTCGTGGCGATGTTGCGCAGGCCCACGAAGGCGCCCCTCGACGTGCTGTCGACCACGGGGCAACTGCTGCCCGACATGTGGGGCAGGAACAAGATGCCGCGGGCGCCGGGCGGCGAGGCCCGGGCCGCGGCCATGAGGTGATCCCAGTCGACGTCGCCCTGCTGCGCGGCCTTTTGGCGCTCTTCGAAGCCGTGTTCGCGGCGGAACCACTCGAGCATATCGGCCGCCACGGCCCCGCCCATCACCGACCACATGCCGCGGGCGACGTGGGAGCCCACGTAGGGGCCCACGCGCCGCACCTCGGGCGTGAGCACGGGCTCGGCCAGGGCGGTTACGACCATCTCCCACGTGCCCGTCACGTCGAGCACCACGCCGGGCCGAAACGCCCCGGTCGGGAGCATGCCGCAACAGTAGTCGTGGCCGCCCAGCACGACCGGCGTGCCCCGGGGCAGCCCCGTCGCACGGGCCGCCTCGGCGTGCACCTCGCCGAGCACGGTGCCGCTGGGCATCGGATCGCAGAGCAACCCCCGGTCGATGCCCGACGCGTCGAGCAGGTCGTCGCACCACGCCCGCCGGCGCTGATCGAACAGGAGCGTGGTCGACGCCATGCTGTAGTCGGTTGCGAGCCGGCCGCAGAGCAGGAAGTTGACGAAATCCTCGATGAGCACCCACTTGTGCGTTCGGGCCAGCACCCCGGGCTCGTGCTCCTCCATCCACAACAGGCGCAAAGCCGTGTTGAAGCCCCAGATGGGCGTTCCCGTCAGTGAGAACTGCCGGTCGGCCCCCACGTGCTCCTGCCACCATCGCTGCTGGGGCAGGGTTCGCGGGCAATGCCAACTGACAAACGGATAGAGCCAGCGCCCGTGGCGGTCCAAGGGCACGCCGTCCATGCCCATGCCCGTGACGGCGACGCCCCGGATGCCCGACGGATCGTCCAACTGCCCGATCGCCTCGCGAAGCGACTCGGCCACGCCGCCCCAGATCGGTTCGGGCTGCCACACGGTCCACTCGGGGTGCTCGGCATCGGGGTGGAACCGCTCGGTCGGCCGGCTGCCCGACGCCACCGCCCTGCCCGACGGGTCGTAGACCATCGCCTTCAGGTTCGTGCTGCCGACGTCGATTCCGACCAGGTAGTCCATGGCGTCGCTCGCGTTGAGCTACTCGAACGCCCCGGCGTCGTACCGCTCCCAGAAGACGTCGGGGGGCATCATGTTGTCTTCCCTTCCCTCGGCCTCCTCGCCGAACGACGTGCCGATTTCCCGCAGGGTCGGCATGTTGCGGGCCGCCTCGATGCCCTTCTCGATCTTGCCCGGGGTGAACACCAGGCGCTGCAGCTTCAGCCACTTGAGCGGCTCGAGGTCGGTCACCTCGGTCCGCGCGATGTGCAAGCGGCTGATGCGCAGCCCCTTGAGCGGGCTGAGGTCGGCGACCTTCGTGCCCGCCAGCGTCAGACTGACGAGGCTCGGCACCGAGGCCAGGGGCGCGATGTCGCTCACCGGCGTGTCGTTCAGCCAGAGCGACTGCAAACGCGGCATTCCCGCCAGCGGGCTCAGGTCGGTCACGGCGGTCCGCACGAGATAAAGCTCCTCGAGCGGAGCGCCCGCCAACGGGCCGATGTCGTCGACGCGCGTGTGACTCAAGGCGAGCACCGTCAGGGGCATCCCCTTGAGCACGCCAATATCCCGGACGCCCGTCCGTTCGAGCCCCAGCACGCCGAGCGGCATGCCTTCGAGCGGTCGGATGTCGGTCACGTGGCAGCCGCTCAGCTCGAGCCGTTGCAGGGGTAAACCGGCCAGTGGCGCGATCTCCTCGACGGCCGGGTCGCTCAGCCCCACGGCCACGATGTTGCGCCCGTCGGTCTGCACGCCCAACTCGCCGCCGAACCCCGGGTTCTTCTCGCGCAGCGCCGCGCGAAGCTGCTCTTCGGTGGCGATCGGCGACGAGTCGGCCGCGCTGGCCTCGGGCGCCGCGGCCTCATCGCGCCCGCCGCGATCGGAAAGCGCCGGTTCGCCGGCCCGGCGCGCGGTTGCGACCCCGGCGTCGGAAGAGAAGGAATCGGCCTGCTCCTCGGGCCTCGGTCCGCCACAGCCCCAGAGGAACAGAAACACCGCAGAACCCAACGCCGCGTGCCAATAGCGTTTCAACGGATCACTCCCTCGGCTTCTGGAACGCACGACGGACCCAGCTTATCAGCCGGCCCCGCCGCGGTCAACGTCGACGGCCGACGACCAACCGTCGACCTGGCCGGCGGCGTCTTGCGCGGCAGCAGCCGGTGCGTCATCCAGGCCGATTCTCCCTGCGTCGAAGCCGAAAACGAGAAGCGGGTGCTCGCCAAGCGCGCCTGGGATGAAGCTGCGTTGCGTGCCCGCGGCGAGGCCGCTTCGTCCCATCGAGAGGCGGGAGGATTCGCGGCGCTCTTGCCAACCGAGCCCACGGCAAAGAGAATGAAGGTTTCGTTCGCCAACCGGGGGGGCCGGCCTTCCGGGGGCTTGCCAATTCAAGGTTTTCGGGAAGACTCTTCCATGCCAAGTTGCGTTCTCGCCTACTCGGGCGGATTGGATACCTCGGTCATCCTCGGCTGGCTGCGCGACGAAGGCTACGACGTCGACGCCGTGTACGTCGACCTCGGGCAACCGTGCGAAGACCGCGAGGCCATTCTCCAGAAAGCCCGGGACATCGGGGCCCGATCGGCCCGGATCGTCGACGCCCGGGAGGAGCTCTGCCGCGACTTCGCCTTTCCCGTGCTCCAATGGCAGGCGAAGTACGAGGGGGTCTATCTGCTGGGCACGTCGATCGCCCGGCCGCTGATCTCGAAGAAATGCCTCCAGGTGGCCCGGGAGGTCGGGGCCGACGCCTATGCCCACGGGGCGACCGGCAAGGGGAACGACCAGTGCCGGTTCCAGTTGGCGGCCGAGGCCCTCGATCCGTCGATCGCGGTGATCGCGCCGTGGCGCATGGAGAAGTTCCGCCGGCAGTTTCCCGGGCGGACCGAGATGATCGCCTACTGCGAGGCGAAGAAGATCCCCGTCAAGGCGTCGGCGGCCAAGCCCTACAGCTCCGACGAGAACTGCCTGCACATCAGCTACGAGGCCGGGCGCCTGGAGGACCTCGGCGTCAACGGGGTCGAGTTGGTCGAATTCGGCATGACCGTCTCGCCGCAAGAAGCCCCCGACCGGGTCGAACGGGTCGCGATCGGCTTCGAGTCGGGCGTGCCCGTGCGCCTCGACGGCAAGGCGCGAAGCGCCTTCGAGATGGTCGAGGCGCTCAACGCGATCGGCGGGCGCAACGGCATCGGGCGGATCGACATGGTCGAGAACCGCTTCGTCGGCATGAAGAGCCGGGGCGTTTACGAGGCGCCGGGCATGACGATCCTCTACGAGGCGCACCGCCTCGTCGAGCAGCTCACCCTCGACCGCGACCTGATGCACCTGCGCGACCGGCTGGCCCCCGAGGTGGCCGAGATGGTCTATTACGGCTTCTGGTACCACGCGAAGCTCGACGCGCTGGCGGCCTTCATCCGCGAGGCCCAGAAGCCGGTCACCGGCGAAGTGCGGCTGAACCTGTACAAGGGCAACCTCACGGTCGACGGCCGCTCGAGCCCCAATAGCCTTTACGACGAGGGCATCGCCACGATGGAGGGCGGCGGCCAGTACAACCAGACCGATGCCGAGGGGTTCCTGCGCATCCAGGGGCTGCCGACCCGGGTGCAGGCCCGAGTGAATCCGCGGGAGTATTGACCGATGAAAGCGACTTGGATTGCGACGGCGATTCTGCTGGCCGTCGCCCCCGCGGCGCCGGCCGGCGAGTTGATCGGCGAGTTGAAACGCCTGCCCTACAAGATCGTCTACGAGACCTACCGGGGCGACAACTGGGAGCTGTTTCGGATCGACGCCGACGGCTCGAACCCGATCAACCTGACGCGAACCCCGCGGATCGACGAGCTGTATCCCCACGCGTCGCCCGACGGCACGAAGATCTGTTTCGTGGCCGACGAGGGCGAGGGGGCGTCGAAGGTCCGCAGCGTCTACTGGATGAACGTCGACGGGACCGGCCGCACGCGGGTGGCCCGAAACGCGCGCCAACCCTTCTGGAACCCCGACGGCACGGTGATCGCCTATCTGAAGGGCGCGTCGGAGCAGTTCACCTACTCGTCGGTCGCCACGAAGGGGCTCTATTTCCACGACCTGGCCACGGGCGAGCACCGGGCCCATCCGAACGAGGAGCTGTCGCACCTGTTCGGCGTGTGCTGGGTGCCGGCGAGCCCGTGGATCGTGACCACGATCCACGGAGGGATGGGCTACCGCCACGCCATCCTCGCCCTCGATGCCGACGGGACCGGGGTGGTCAACCTGGGCATTCCCGGCTGCCGCCCCGAGGCGAGCCCCGACGGCAAGCGGCTCGCCTGGACCCCGACCGACTGGGCCTTGCGCATCGCCGACCTCGATTTCTCGGGCCCCGAGCCCAAGGTGACGGGCGGGCGCGACGTGGTGACCAGCGAGAAGCCGATCAAGGTCTACCACGTCGACTGGGCGCCCGAGGGCGATTACATCGTGTTCGCGCGCGGTCCGGCGGGAAACCGCCTCGGCCAGGCGCCCGAGGGGGTGGGCACTCGGGCCGAGGGCTGGGATCTCTGCGTCGCCGACGCCGGCCGGACGAATCGCTGGGTGCAAATCACCCACGACGGCAACAGCAACAAAGAGCCCGACTGGGTGCCGCTGCCCAAGGGGCCGTGAGGGGCCGTACTCCCCCGCCGGCCTGGCAAGGGGCCCGCACGCCTCGCGGCGAATCCTTTGCCTACGAGCCCGTCATCTCTTCGATCGTGACCGGCGCGCCGCGGTCGACTGACCGCTGGGCGGCCAGGCAGAGCAGGACGGCCCATTTGCCGTCGTCGCCCGTGGCGACGGGGGCCGAGCCTCGGCGCACGCAGTCGACGAAGGCGGCGATTTGCTGCTGGAGCTCGACCACTTCGCCGGTCGTTTTGTCGAAGGGCACCTCGACGACCTCGTTCGGATCGCCCGACGCGTAGCGCAGGCCGAAGACCGGCTCGGGATGGCGGGCGTCGGGGGCGCTCCAGTGGGCCCAGATCGCGCCCCCGGTGCCGCTCACCTTGCAGGTCACGTGGTGCCCGAAGGCGGCCAGCGTCTGCGAGATCACGGCAAACCCACCGCCCCGGAAGTTGAGAATCGTGGTGAAGTTGTCTTGCAGTTCCGGGTGGCCGGGCTGGCGCGAGTTGGCCCGGGCGTACACCGACTCGGTCTCGCCGAACCCGGCCATGTACCACCGGGCGAGATCGAAGAAGTGGATCGGCTCCTCGAGGATCCAGTTACCCACCCGGCGGATGTCGAATCGCCAGCCTTCCGACCCGAGCCGGTAGGGGAACCGCGACAATTCGAGCAACACGTACTGCGGCGTGCCCACGACGCCTCGGTCGATCAACTGCTTGACGCGGCCCCAGAGGCTCGACAGGCGCATTTCGTGATCGACGGCCAGCACCTTGCCCTTCGCCTCGGCCAGGGCGAGCAGCTCGTCGCAGTGCTCGAGGGTGAGCACCATGGGCTTTTCGAGCAGCAGGTGCTTGCCGGCCTCGAGGGCCGCCTTGCCGATCTCATAGTGCAAATGGCTGGGCACGACGACGTCGACCACGTCGACGTCGTCGCGGGCCAGCAGTTCGCGATAGTCGTCGCACACGGCGGCCTCGGGATGGGCCCCGCGCGCGGCGGCCCGGCCTTCTTCCGACCGCTCGGCCACGGCCGCCAGCCGGGCTCCCTCGGTCTTGGCGATGGCGTTGGCGTGGTGGGCGCCCCACAGGCCGTGTCCCACGAGTCCGAAACCGAGATCGCTCATTCGGGCAGCTCCTTGCCTTTGGTTTCCGGGGCGATGTAGACGAGGAAGAGACCGATCACGAACAGGCCCGTCATCACGCACACGGTTCCGCGCAGATCGAAATAGGGCCTCAGCACGGCGCTGATCAGCAGCGTCCCCGCCGAAACGAACCGGGCGACGTTGAAGCAGAAGCTGGTGCCGGTCGCCCTGAGGCGGCTGGGAAACAGCTCGGGAAAGTAGATCGCGTATCCGGCGTGCATCCCCACGACGAAGAACCCCATGATCGGCGCGAGAATCAACACCATGGCATAGGTGCCGGCGCAGAGGTAAGTGACCGGCGCCATGATCAGCGCGCCGACGTGGTACAAGGCGAAGGCGGTGCGGCGGTTGGTGAGCATGGTCAGGGGGGCGAAGGCCAGCAGTCCCACGAACCCCCCGGTGATGTTCATGAGGAGGTACGCGAAGCCGGCCCGGCTTCGCGCGACCTCTTCAGGGACGCGGCCGGCCAGCACCTCTTTGGTCAATTCGGGCACCCAGGCGTAAATGATCCAGTAGGTTCCCAGCCCGACGGCCGCCAGTCCCAGCCCGATGAGGGCGCGATTTCTCCACTCGGCGGTGCCCAGCAGCTCCGAGAAGCTTCCTCGCTGGGCCTGCGATGTCTCTCGCGGAGGTTGCGATGCCGCGGTTTTCCACTTCTCGGACTCCTTGATGTACGTGAACGCCCAGATCACCAGCAGGGCCGGCACGACGGCCATCAGGAACGCCCATCGCCAGTGGTGGTCGGCCGTGAACACCATGGCCAGGCCCGCCGCCATGGTGGCGCCGAGCACGCTCGATGCATGAAAGACCCCACCGGCCATGGCGCGGCTCTTCATGGGAAACACCTCCGCGACGAGCGAGGCGCCGATCGCCCATTCGCCCGCCACCCCCATGGCCACGACGAACCGCAGCCCGACGATGTGCCACGGACTGGTGGCGAAGAAGTGCAGACCGGAAAACGTCGCGGAGGTCAGCATGCTCCAGATCATCGCCTGGCGCCGGCCGATGCGGTCGGCGAGCACGCCGAAGAAAATCCCTCCGACCGTCCCCCCGACCAGAAACGACGCGAAGCCCACGTACCCGAACCAGGCGACGTTCGGGTCGTCGATCCGGGTCGCGCCGAGCAGGTCTTTGAAGGCGGGCGACTTGAACACCGCGAAAAGCTGCCCCTCGAAGATGTCCATGATCCAGCCCAGACACGCAATCACCAGCACGAAGTACTGGTAGCGCGTGATGCCCGAGTACCAGCGGCCGGTCGTCTCGTTCTGACCGTTCATGCAACGGGGTCCTTTCTCTTGTTGGCAAGCGAAACCTTCTCGCGCGGCGCCGCCGTTGCCCCTATGCCGGCGGCTCCGAAGAGACGACCGGCTCGACTCCGCTCGGCGCGGCCGATTGGTCGGGCGCCTTGTGGCGGGCCTCGATCCGGATCAAGACGCCCAGCCCGATCAGGATGATCGCCGCGCCCAGGCGTTGCGCCCACGCGAGGCGCAGGCCCCACAGGACCCACTCGAACGCGGCCGTGATTACCGGCGCCGAGAGCATGAAGGCCCGGAGCTTCCAGACGTCCATGCGTCCGAGCGCCACGTAGTACAGCGGCAGCGACACGGCGGCCACCACGCCGACCGCGAGCATCGGAACCCAGCCCGACGCCGCGGCGAACACCTCGCCGGTGCGAGCGAAGTCGCCGCCGGCCGTCGCCAGTGCGACAAATCCTAACATGCTGATCGCATGGTTGTACAGGGCGACGGTCTGCTCGTCCATCACGCGGAGGATGTGGCGGATAATGAAGGCGTTCGAGGCCAGCCCCAGGGCCGCCACCACGGCCAACAGGTCGCCCGCCAGATGCCCTCCCAGATCGAAGTGATGCACTTCGGCCAGCAAGGCCAGGCCGACAAGCATCGTCGGCACCAGCGCGAGCTGCGCGGCTCCCAGGCGTTCGAGGCCCGACAGCGAGCCGATCAGCACCACGAACACGAGGTCGAATCGCATGAGCATGGCCACGTTCGTGGCGGTGGTCCACTTGACCGAGGCGAACCAGCAGAGGTTGATAGCGATCGAGATCGCCCCCATCACGAGCAGCCAGCCCAGCGCACCGTTGGGGCGGAGCCGGCGCCACCCGGCTCCGGTGGCCAGAATCCAGGTGCCCAAAAGGGGGAGCGTGATGATCCGCGAGAACGTGCCGACCAATCCGACCGGCCAACCGCCCATCGCCACCAGCAAGCGCAGTAGCAGCGTGAAGGCGACCCAGGGCACGACGGCCAACATGGCGTAGAACAACGATCGCATGCCGGGTCACCTGGCTCCGCGCGCGCCGCGGCGCGGCGCGGCGAAGTTGAAGAACCCGGCGGCCTCGCCGCCTCGCAGCACGGCGGCCACGTCGCGGCAGACCGATTCGACCACGCGGTGCTGGGCCTCGTCGGTGAACGCGGCCACGTGGGGAGTGAGAATGACGCGTTCCATTTCGGCCAACGGCCCCGCCTCGGGCGGCTCGACCGCGCGGACGTCGAGGCCCGCCCCGGCGATCCTGCCCTCCCGGAGCACCCGCACCAGGGCCGCCTCGTCGACCACCTCGCCCCGCGAAGTGTTCAGGAAGAACGCGCCCGGCTTCATCCGGCAGAACCGCCCGTAGTCGAACATGCCCCGCGTCGACTCGGTCAGCGGCACGTGGCAGGAGACGAAGTCCGACCGGGCCAGAAGCTCGTCGAGCCCCACGAGCCGCGCCTCGAGCTCGGTGATTGCCGGGGCCCCGGGATCGATGAACTCGTCGTGGGCGACGATCGTCATGCCGAAGGCCCGGGCGCGGCGCGCGGTGAGGACGCCGATCCGCCCCAGCCCCACGATGCCCAGCGTCTTGTCGAGAAGCTCGACGCCGGTGAACCGGCGCCGGGCCCATCCGCCCGCCTTCGTGTCGCGATCGGCCGCGGGGATCTTGCGGGCCAGGGCCAGCATCAGCCCGATCGTCAGCTCGGCCACCGACACCGAGTTCTCGCTGGGCGTGTACGCGACCACGATCCCGGCGTCGGAAGCCGCCTTCACGTCGACGTTGTTCACCCCGGCCCCGGCCCGGGCGATGATCTCGAGCTTCGGGGACCCGCCGATCAACGCGGCCGTGACCTCGGTCTGGTTGCGGACGACCAGCGCCCGGGCCGAAGCGACGGCCTCGGCCAGCCGATCGGGGTCTTTCCACAAGTCGGGATCGAACAGCACGTCGAGATCCCGGCGAAGCGCGTCCATGGGCGCGCCCGCGACGTTCTCGCTGACGACGACGTCGGGCATGGAGTTTCCTTTCTGCATGGATCCTCGTTCCCACGCTTCGCGTGGTCCTTCCTCGTTCCCACGCTTCCCTCGTTCCCACGCTTCGCGTGGGAACGCACTTCTTCGCCGCTTCGCGGCCTCCCTCGTTCCCACGCTTCGCGTGGGAACGCACTTCTTCGCCGCTTCGCGGCCCTGCTGGCGACGCGGAAGCGTCCGGGACTTCGGTTCCCACGCGAAGCGTGGGAACCAGTGGAACACGCGAAGCGTGGGAACCAGTGGAAGCGTGAAAACCAGTGGAATCCCAATTCCTCCACAGTCTCGAAGCGCGGCAACCGGCGGACTCGGTGACACTTCACAACCACGCGCGCACGAAGGAGTACAGCGGGCGCAGTGCGGCCGCGTAGTACAACTCGTGCTGGTACAGCCAAAAAAGCACTTTGCACGTCACGATCGACCCGATCGCCGCAATCATAGCGGCCAGGGCCGCCCAATGCCACGCCCGAAAGCGCTCGCCGCCGAGCGAGGTGCGCCGGGCATCGAGGGCAAAGCCTCGCGAAAGGATCGAAAGGGCGATCTCCTGGGAGCGGCGGATCGTGCCGGCCAGGATCGGGCGCAGGCCGGCCACTTCGACCGCGATCGTATCGCCCAGGCCGTTGCGGAACGGGCGGTATCCCTTCAATCGCATGGCCGTGCGGACCGTGCGAAACTCGTCGGCGGCCACGGGCAGGAAGCGAATCGCGCTGACGGCCATGAAGGCCAGGCTGAAGGGCACGCGCATCGCCGACAGGCCGCGCAAGAACCGGTCGGGCTCGGTCGAGAAGCAGATCGCGTATCCGGTCAGCCCCAGGGCGACGATCCGCAGCGACTGGAGTAATCCGTAGTAGAGCCCCTGGGCGTAGATCGCCAGCCCGTCGGTGAAGAACCAGTTCGGCTCGAGCAGAACCGCGATCGCGTGGCGCGGAAAGCGGCTGTAGAAGAACCCCTGGCTGAGCACGACTCCCCAGACGATCAGCAGGGTGGTGACGACCACGAGCTTGATCTGCGCGAGGTTGGGCCGGCTGGCCGCCAGCAGCACGAGCCCCGCCCCCGCCGCCGCGCCCAGCAGGGGCACGCTGTCGACCAGCACGACCAGCAGCGACACGAAGAACCCGGCGGCCATCTTCAGACGCACGTCCAATCGGCCCAGGGGAGAAGCCGTGTTGCGATCGAACAGTCTCATGGTTGCACCAGCTCCAGCATCGAGTCGACGTCGAGCGCGCGAACGCCGTGTTGCCCGGCCAACGTTTGGAGGCTGGTCGGCCGGATCGCGCCCGCGGCGACGGCGGCCTCGTCGAAGAGCACGTCGGCCGGCTCGCCGTCGGCCACGATGCGGCCGGCGTCGAGCAGCACGATCCGGTTGGCGTGGCGCGCGGCGGTCTGCACGTCGTGGGTGCAGAAGACGACCAGCTCGAAGTCGTGCTCCAGGGCGGTCATCATCCGCTCGATCTGCTCGCGGTCTTGCCCGGTGGTCGGCTCGTCGAGCAGGAGCACGGCCGGCCGCTTCGCGAGGATCGAGGCCACCGCGGTCCGCAGCCGCTGGCCGCGGGAGAGCGCGAACGGCGATTGGCCGGCCAGGTCGGCCAGCCCGAGCCGGGCGAGCACCGAATCGACGATCCGCTGCCGGTCGGGCTTCGGCAGCCGGGCGTGTTTCGGGGCAAAGGCCACCTCGTCGCGCACCGACTCGCAGAAGAGCATCAGGTCGGGGGCCTGGAGCACCAATCCGACCGAGGGCGCGGGGCCGTCGCGCCAAGCGATTTCCCCGGATCGCGGCGAGCGGAGCCCCGCCAACAGGTCGAGCAGGGTCGACTTGCCCGAGCCGTTGGGCCCCATCAGCGCCACCCGATCGCCGCGGTGCAGGGTCAGGTTCAGGTCGTCGAACAGGGCAGGCGCGTGGCGCCCGTGGCGGAACCCGAGCCGCCGGACCTCGCACAGCGGCTCGGCCCGAGGTCTCGGCGGTCGCGGGTCGGGGCGGCGCACGGAAAGCCGGGGCGCGTCGCCGGGCCGAAGCGGTCGCTCGGGTCGCCCCAAGCGCTCGAACAGGTCGGCCAGCAGGGGCAAGTTCAGCCCAAGCCGCCGCAGGGGCGCGAGGTCGGCCAGGGCGGCGTCGCGCGGGCGGTCGAGAACGATCCGTCCGCGATCCATGAGAACCACGCGGTCGGCCAGCGCGACGGTCTCTTCGACGCGATGCTCGACCAGCACCACGGTAAGCGCCGCCTCCGCCCGAAGCCGGGCGACGAGCCGCAGGATCTCGCCCACCCCGCGCGGATCGACCTGGCTGATCGGCTCGTCCAAGAGCAACACCTTGGGCTTCAAGGCCAGGGCGCAGGCAATGGCCAGGCGCTGCTTCTGCCCCCCGGAAAGCGTTGCCGTGGGCTGGCGGCGGCAATCGCCCAGCCCGACCACGGCCAGGGCTTCGCCGATCCGCTCGGTCATCGTGGCGCGATCGACGCCGAGGTTCTCCAGCCCAAAGGCGATCTCGGTCTCGGGCGTGGCCGTGCAGATCTGGGAGTCGGGGTTCTGGAACACGGTGCCCGCCGTGCGGCAGACCTCGGCCAGATCCCACGCGCGCAGGTCCCTGCCGTCGAGTCGGACGATCCCTTCGAGCCGGGCGCTGCTCTCGTGCTGGACGATGCCGTTCAGACAGTTCAACAGCGACGACTTGCCGCAGCCGGTGGGACCCGTCACGAGCACGAGTTCGCCCGGCGCGACGCGCAGGCTCACGTCGACGAGCGCCGGCTCGGCGGCGTCGGCGTATTGCAGGCTGAGTCGCTCGACTTCGATCACGGCTGGACCTTTCGCAGACTCATTCCGATCGGCTGGCCGAGATAGACGCCCAGCACCGTGTACAGAAAACCCGTCACCGCGACCTGAAGCACGAGGTACCAGGGGGCGAAGAACAGCCGGTAGAAAACCGCCTGCAGCGCGATCGAGGTGAACGTTGCGGCCGCGTCGGCCGCCCCCAATGCGAGCATCAGCGGCACGAGCTTCGGCGGTCCGGCCCGGGGCTCGCCCAACCGCGTGACGCCGAAGGCCAAGAGCAGCAGCTCGCCGAAGGCGACCGACGATCCCATGAACAGCAGGTCGGTCAACCCGAAGGCGCCGAAAAGGATTCCGCCCATCACGTAGCTCACCAGTCCCGCCAGGGTAATCGCTCCGACGCGCGGGACGAGGTAGAGGATGGAGGTCACGAGCAGATAGGTCATCACCTCGGTCAGCAGGCCGCCCACGAGGCAGTTGAACGGCCCGAGGACCGCGTACAGGACCATCGAGGCCATGCCGCCGGCGAATTGCAGCGCGAACTGGAGCGAGCCCAACAGGGCCAGCAGCACGAGCAGGCGGACTCCCATCGAGCGGACCATGCGGCGGTAGAAGACGAAGACCGCCGCGAGCCAGCCGCCGCTGAGCACGGAGCTGGCCGCCACCCAGCCGAAGAAGAGCCAGCTCGAGCGGACGACGCCCAGGGGAGCCTCGAGCACGCGCAGGGTCGCGTCGGAGCCGAGCGGCTTGATCTCGATTCGCCGCCGATAGTTGCCGGCCGGCGTGTCGGGGCGCACGTAGACGGGCAGGACGCAAGGCACGGTCTCGCCCGGCCCCAGGTGGGCGTAGGCCAGAATCCGCCCCATGCCGCCGGCCGATTCGAGTTCGGGCGAGGCGAAAAACCCGACGGGCCTTCCATTCCGGGCGTCGACCACCTCGCCGGCCAACAACAGGCTGATCGGCTGGGCCGACCGGTTGCGGATCGACACGGTCTGGTACGCGAAGGGATCGAACGGGTCGGGCACGGGGACGCGAATGCCGAACCAGGGGGCAAGGCGCGTCCAGAGCGGGTTGGGGATGCTCACCCGGTCTTCGATCCGCTCCCGCTCGCGCGTGCCGTCGGCCGCCGTGGGAAGACGCCACGACACGATTTGCAGGCTCTCGGGACCCACGTCGCGGCTCACGAAGTGCAGCGCCAGCGGCAGCGAGAAGCCCTCCCCGCGAAGCGCGATGCAAAGCGGATTCGGCGGCAGGCGGTCGCCGAGCTCGACCTGGGTGGTCCAAATCCGCTTGTCGAACTCGATTTCGAGGCGAACGCCCTCTTCGACAACGGCCGGTTCCATGCGGAATCCGGCAGGGGGCGATTCGATCGCGGCCGACACGTCGAACTCGATGGGATCGGCGTCGGTGAGCTTCTCGACCTCAAGCATCAGGTCGACCGTCTCGCCGGGAGCGCCGGGCACCGAGATCTCCCGGCGCTCGCACTCGCCGGGCGACTCGCCGAAGGCGTACTCGTACGGCGTTTGACCCAGGGGCGCGTGCACGCGCACGACGAAGTGCGTCATCGTCGCCGGGGCCCGGACGACGGCCTCGGGCCCGCCGTCGGCCACGACGCGGTATCGCGCGCCCGGCTTCCACGGAAATCGCACGTCGGACCTCTCCCGGCCGAAAAGCGGCGTCCGGGCCACGATCTGTCCCGCCTCGTCGAAGATCTCGATCGTCTCGGCCCGGGCCGGGTTGTGAACCTCGGCCACGCCCGGCGCCACAAAGGCGAGCCTCGGCGCGGCAGGCGACTCGCCGTCGCGCCCCGGCCACAGAAACCACGCGGCCATCGCGAGAACCAGCAGGGTCGCCGAGGCGGTGAGGGCTCGTTTCATGCGGGTTTGCGGTGACGACGCCTGGCAGTCGAGAAATCCACGAGGGGACCGTTGTCGGGTGGTCGGTTCGTTTAGCATACCGTGCACCCCACTCGACACGAACCCCTCCCCATGTCGGCTCGCATACTGCCCGGTCGAGCGCGGAGTTGCCTGCCAGCCCCTCCCCTTCGTGGCCGGAAGCCCCGCCGATTCGCGCCCCGTGCTCGTCGCGGCACTGGGCGCCGGACTTGCCGCCCCGGAAAGGGGGCGGCCACCACCGCCGTTGCGCTCAGCCCCCGCGACTTCCGAAATCGTCATCGGCGACCGAGCCAATGCGCTTTCGCGGGCTCGCCGTTTTTCGGTCTTGCTCATAGAATTTCTTTCCCCAGCGCTTTGACGGAATTGCGACGCTCCCATGATTAACCGGCCCTCCAGCCCAGCCATCATCCTGGCGGCCTTCGGCACCACGGTGCTGCGCGGCATGAAGACGTTCGAGCAGATCGACGGGGCCGCCCGGGGGCGGTTTGCCGGTCACGTGGTGCGCTGGGCCTTCACGTCGGGGCTGGTGAGCCGGCGGCTCAGCGGGCAGGGGGTCGTGACGCGGCGTGTCGAGGAAGTGCTGGCCGAACTGGCCACGGCGGGCTACGGGCAGGTGGCCATCCAGCCGCTGCACGTTGCGCCGGGGCACGAATTCGCACGACTCGGGCAGATCGCCTGTGGCGGGCTCGAAATCGCCGTGGGCAGGCCGCTGCTGGATAGCGACGAAGACGTGCGCCGGGTGGCCGCGGCCATTGCTCGTGAGGTTCGGCCCGAGGCGACCAACGTGCTCGTGCTCCACGGCACGAACGACTGCCCCGCGTGCGACCGGTGGAATCTCGCCCTGGCGCGGGCGATTGAGGCGAGCCACGTATTCGCGGCCAGCCTCGAGGGCCTACCCGGCCTCCAGCCGCTTCAACGGGCCCGGCGCCATGCCGCGCGAACCGGCCGGGTGCACTTCATCCCCGCCATGCTGGCCGCGGGGGGGCACATCGCGCACGACGTGCTGGGCGATCGCCCCGACTCGTGGAAGAACCTGCTCGCGGCCCGCGACCCGAGCTGCGCTCCGCCCTTAGGGCACAACCGAGCCGTGCTCGACGTCTATTTCGATCACCTCGAGGAGGCAATGGGCCGGCTCTCCGGCCCGTCGCCGGCTCGATAGGCTTGCCCGGCAGTCGCGACAACGGCTCGCCGCACCGAAAGACTGTCGTCGCCGGAAAAGACGAGATACAGCGTCCTCCCGTCGTCGCTGATCCACTTCGTGGGGAAAACGGCGGTTTCGCCGGGCGCGACGTCCCAGGTCGGGTTGAAGTCGACGGTCGTCCAGGGCCCCCAGGGCTCCGGCGCATCGTAGACGGCCAGGCCCGTCCGCTGCTCGGGCTTCGCACCGCAGAACACTTGCACCCAGAGGTATCGCCGCAGCGGCGCGTTGTACGAGACGCCCGATCGGCCGCAACGCCCCGGGTCTTCGAAGACGGCGCCCCTGGCCTCGACGTCGGGGGTCCAGACCGGACGCCGCTCGTCATCCAGGCCGACGAAGAACTCGTAGGCGTCGCGATCGGTAATGCGATGTTTGGGCGCGCGGGCGAGCACCATCCGGTCGGCCGGCTTGTAGGCCGTGTCGGAGTCGGGCGAGTAGAGATACACGTACTCGTCGCGGGCGCCACGGTAGTCGGGGCCGAAGTTCAACAGCGTGGGACAGGCCAGCGCGGTCTCGAATCGCCAGTCGGCCCAGGTCCACGTTTGGCCGCGGTCGCTCGACCAGGCGAATTGGCTGAGATCGGCGTTCCGCACGAGCATGTAAAGCGTGCCGTCGACCATGAGCATGCCGGCGGCTTTCTTGCCCGACGCTCCGTCGCCGTGCTGCTCGGCGCTGGGCGAGCGGAGGTTGACGCCGGCGAAGTCATGGGCCGGGCCGGTGATCTTGGCCAATCCGAGGCTGAGCTTCGCGGCGACCTTGGGCTCGAAACCCCATCCATCGCCGTAGGCGGTGTAGAGGGCGTCGTCGTCGCCCCAGGTCATCGGCCAGTTGTCGCTCCCCCGGGCGCGGCGCACGATCGTCTCGGGCGGCGCCCAGGTGATCGCCGCGATGACGGGGCTGGGCGGATAAGGGGCACGGGCCCCCGCGTTGTCGTCGATCACCGACGCGGCGATCGGCTCGAGGAACGGCTTGAGCACGTCGTAGTGGCCCTCCGTCGGGCGCTGCCACGACTTGCCCGCCCGGGCGACGACCAGGTCGAGGCTGGGGACCACGACGATGAGGCTGTCGTAGAGTCCCCACGACCAGTAGGCGTCGCGGGGCAGGCCGGCAATCGTGCCGTCGCGGTTGTTCCACCACAGCAGGCCGTAGTGGTCGGAGGCGTCTCCGTGGGGCTTCCCATCGACCTCGGGAAGGCCGACCACCTCGGGCACGGTGGTGCGGGCGGCGTCGACGAAGCTCTCGGGCAGGATCCGGCGGTCCTGCCACCGTCCGCCCCGCAAGTAGAGATACCCGATGCGGGCCATGGCGTCGACGTTCGCGCGGATGCCCGAGCCGAACTCGCGCCGCATGACGTCGTCGATTTGGGTCGGCCGATACGCGTTCTTGCGCCACACGAGGTCATCGGAGCCGATGCCCAGCGGCGTGAAGACCCGCTCGAACATCAGTTCGTTGAGATCGCGCCCGTAAGCCCGGGTGACGCACTCGGCCAACCAGTTGGGGCCGCCGTCGCTGTAGTGCCATTTCGTGCCGGGCCGGAAGAGCAGCGGCTCGTACCCGCCCGGCTTGTCGAACCCGGCCGTCTGCGTCGCCAGATGTTTCAGGGTGATCTCGCCGAGCCAGCCGGTCGCGCGATTGCTCTCGGGCGGCACTCCCAGGTCGGGATGGTGGTCGATCGCCTTGTCGCCCAGTTGCATCTTGCCGTCGAGCACGGCCAGCCCCAGCGCGGTGATGCCGATCGACTTCGTGGTCGATTTGAGATCGTAGGTCTGGGTCGGGCTTCCCCAGCGCATCGCGAGCTTGCCGCGGCGCACGACGTAGCCCGACCCCCCGCCGGTGAGGGCGTAGTCGCGGGCCGTGCGTAGTCGGGCCTCGTCCATCCCCACCTCGGCCGGCGCGGCGCGGGGCCACTCGGGCATGGGCCAGATCTCGCCGGCCGAAAGCGCGTTGCACAGCAGCAGCATAACGATCGGGTTCGTCATGGGATGGGTCCTTTCGGGAAGGCCGAAGTGAACGTGTGGTTGCCTTGCCAACGGCGTTTCGAGATCGCGTGGCAAGGCGGCGCCGCGTTGGTCTCCTCCACGAGTGCGTTGCGTGGGCGGATGCGGTTGGGCGAGGGTCGAAATCGGCCGCCGTTGCACGCCGCCGGCCCGCGGGATACGATCCCATGGAACGCCGAATCGAGTCCGCCGCAAGTATACCTGAAACCCGTTGCCGGAGAACCACGCCATGCGAGCCGCGATCGCTTTGGTTGCCGTCGTGTTCGTTGCCCGATTCTCGTACGTTGCCCGCGTCGACGCGGCCGGCCCGGTGCGATGGAAACACCTTTCGACCACGGCGGGCGACCTGCCGCCGGCCGACGTGGGGCGCCAGTCGGCCGCGCTGGCCTTCGACGTCGACGGCGACGGGGCCGACGACTTCGTCATTGCCGGCTGGGGCGAGACGAGCATGGTCTGGTTCCGCCGCACGCCCGACGGCTGGGAGCGGTATCTCATCGACAATCGCAAGAGCCACATCGAGGCCGGCGGCGCGTTCTGCGACATCGACGGCGACGGCGATCTCGACGTGCTCCAGGGCGGCAGTTGGGCCACGAACGAGGTCTGGTGGTGGGAGAACCCGTCGCCGGACTTCGATCCGGCCGTCCCCTGGCCCCGGCACACGATCAAGGACGCGGGCGAGAAACAGTACCACGACCAGATCTTCGGCGACTTCGACGGCGACGGGAAAGCCGAGCTGGTCTTCTGGAACCAACGGGCCCGGGACCTCTTGCTGGCCGACGTGCCCCGCGATCCGAAAAGGAGGCAGAGCTGGTCGTTCCACCCAATCTGGTCGTGGCCCAAGGCGTTCAAGTACGAGGGACTGGCCAGGTGCGACGTCGATCGCGACGGCAAAATCGACCTGATCGGCGGTGGCTACTGGTTCAAGCATCGCGGAGGGATCGACTACCAGGCGAACCGGATCGACGATTACGGCCAGTCGCGTTCGGCGGCCGGCGACCTGATCGAGGGCGGCTGGCGCGAAGTCGTGCTCAACTCGGGCGACGGCGTGGGGCCGCTCAATCTGTATGAGCACCGCGACGGCCAGTGGGTGAAGCGCACGCTCGTCGAGCGCATGGACCACGGCCACACCCTGCAGGTGGGCGACGTCAACGGCGACGGGCATCTCGACATCTACGCCGCCGAGATGTTCGACCCCGGCCCCGGCAAGGCGTGCCGCCAGTTCGTGCTGTACGGCAACGGAAAGGGCGCGTTCGAAATGCAGATCCTCTCGACGGGCATCGGCACCCACGAGGGCCGGCTGGCCGACCTCGACGGCGACGGCGACCTCGATATCCTGCAAAAGGACTTCCAGGCCGAGCAGCGCGTCGACCTGTGGCTGAACCAAGGCTCGTAGTGGCCCAATGGATCGGGTCGGAGAAGGCGGGAGGCCGCAGACCGCGCGGCCTTTGATCGATCGCGGGTTCGGGGTGTAGCACCGCGCCCCAAGAGACTGTGGAAATGCGTGGATCGCCAGACGCGATATGCCGCTTCCTGAACCACACACCCTCAACCGTACAAACGTCGACTCTCTCCGATTCAGCGTTTTCAGTCGTCAACCGGCCGGACGACGTAGACTCGACCGTCATCCAGCAACACGCTCTTCAGATGCGGCATCGCGAGCAGGCTTTCCAGGCCGTCGTCGGTCACCTGGGTGCCCGCCAGGGAAACGACGGCCAGGGAGTCGAGTTGCATGAGATGGGGTAGGCCATCGTCGCCGAGCGGGGTCTCGTCGAGCGACAGCTCTTCGAGGCGTTCGAGACTCGTCAGTTGGGCCAGCCCTGGGCCCCTTACTCGAGACCCGGAGAGGTCGAGCCGTCGCAGGCGGCGGAGCCGAGCCAGGTGGACGAGGGCTTCGTCGTCGACCTGGGTTCGGGCGAGGACGAGTTCGCGGAGATTCTCGAGCCGGACGAGGTGGGCAAGCCCCGGGCCTTGGATCTGCGACCCCGCCAGGCGTAAGGAGAACAGGCTCGTCATCTCCGCCAGATGGGCCAGCCCGGCGTCGGTGATTCCCGACCGGTTGGTCACCCAAAGCCACATCAGCTTGTGATCGCGAAGGGCTGCCAGCCCGGCGTCGGTGACGCGGGCGCCGTCGAGCCGCAATAGCTGAAGCCCACTTCTCAAAGCCTTACACCGGGGCGCCCATGAACCCTTCGTGGAACAGCACGGGCTTGTACCCGTGCTCGGTGACCCAGCGGATGGCCGTGTCGAGGCGCTCGGCGTGGTCGGGCACGAAGTGGCTGTAGAACGGCCAGAAGTACTGCTCGTGGGTGAACAGGTCCATGATCTCGGCCGTGTTCGGATCCTCGGCCAGGGGCGCCAGCGTCGGCACGATCCGCTCGATCGGCGTGTTGTTGCACACGATGTCGACCTTCGAGAAGACGATGCCGCTGCCGAAATCCATCAGGGCGTCGTGGCGCGACATGTACTCCGAGCGGTCTTCATCGACCAGGTAGTTCACGTCCCAGACGCTCCCGCGCCGGGAGAAGTAGCCGCTGAGCACGCGAACGCCCCGCTCGTACAGCGGCTTCAGCGCGCTGGGCTGGACCATCCCCCAGTGGATCACCGTGGGCGGCGAGTAGGTCGCCTCGCCGGCAAAACGGTGAATCTGCTCCGCCACCTTGTCGAGATCGCCGATCAACCGGGCGGGCGGCGCGTACTGGTAAGGCCGGGCCGGATCGTTCGCGTGCGCGTGGAAGGCCAGCGCCAACCAGTCGGCGTTGTCTTGCCACTCGCCCTTGTACCGGTCGGGAAACTGGGGCAACTCGAAATCGTCGCCCGTCGTGTAGTAGATGTTCAACACGAACTTCGCCCCGTACTTTTCGTGCAGGTCGCGAAAGACCTTCAGGTAGAAGCAATCGAAGAGCGACTTGTACTGCTTCTGGGCGACGTCGCGGAGGAAGAAGCTGTTGTCGTCGACCGAGAATCGGTAGCGGGGAAACGAGTTCCGGTCCCAAACCACGCGCACCCGATGCTCGCTCGAGCCGAACACGCCCTGGGCGGCGGCCACGACGTCGGTCTCGCGCTCGCGGAGCACCACCTCGGCCGAAAACCGGTTGCCGTCGCGCCGGGCGGGCTGGCCGTTGACCGTGACGTTCTGGATGAGCGGGGCCTGGCCCGTGACGCGGACCTTCAGGCCGCCCTCGACCTCCTCGCCGTGCCGCCGGTTGAGCACGGCCCCGTGAAAGGGATCGTCGATCGCCAGGGGCGGCGCGACCCGGGCGTGGGCGGTCGAAGCGCCGGCGGCGACCGCGGCGGCCCCGGTCGCGGCGGCTTGCAGAAAGTGTCGGCGTCGGATGGGCGCGTTCTTCATGGCGGGCTCTCCAGGATCGAGTGCTCGGGCGAGGGACTTGTTCAACGGTGGCTTTATGCTATCACGGAACCACGCCGTGCGGCAATCGCTCCTCGATTTCTCGCGGAAGCGAGCCGGCCGCCACGAATCGCACCAGGGCGATGGTGTCCTCGCCCGGAAGCCGCCCTCTCACGATTCCCGCACGATGCCGACCTCGGGAGGATCGGCATAGTCGTGCCACAGCCGGTCGGCCTCGCGGGGATCGAGAGGCCCGACGTGGACGCAGAAACGGTATCGCGAAACGTAGGGCGGCATGTCGGGCTCGATCGTGAAGGCCCCGAGCACCGCGGGGGCGAAACAAAAGTAGGGCATCGAGGGATGCAAACGCACCGGCTGGGGGGCGCCGTGGTTCGCCGGATGCCCCAGAACGGTCACGCCGCTCGGATTCCCGCCGATCGACCCGTGGACGTCGCACCACCGCGGCCGGGTATGATTCCCGTCGGCGCGCGTGTGCCCCTGGCTGGTGAGGAAGTCGCCGTTCTCCTTGCCGTTCCAGGACCGCGCGCCGCGGATCATCAGCCCGCCGTAGTGATACGCTTCCACGGTCAGGGGGCTCGAGCCGGCGCACCGCTGGGTCGACACGAGGTCGAACAGAAAGTAGTCGGTGAAGCGGTACACGCGCACGTGCCAAGTTTCGTCGAGGATCGGCCTGGGAACGCCGTCGGGCGCGTTGAGGTTCACGTGGCGCAGCCGCGTGGTGAAGAACCCGAAGACCGGCCCGCCGCCGAACGCTTCGGTCGCCGCGTGTTCGACGTTTCCCTGGCCGGTCTTCTGGTCCCAGCAGTTCGAGGGCCGACCCTCGAACGTCGACTTGGTCCAGGCGAACATGATCCCGTGCTGGTGCATGTGATCGGGGTTGAAGTCGTCGGTCACCACCTGGCCCAAGGGATTGTAGACCGGATGGATGTGGCCGCTTCGCGCGTAGTACGGCTCGTTGGGGTCGGGCGAAGGCACCACCGCCTGATTGTAGGCGAGCACGGGTTTGCCCGCGACGCGCACCCGCAACTGCTTGCCGTCGTCGTCGACGGCTACGTTCGCTTCGGCGCGGGGGCCGTCGGAGGCCGAGAGGCGGTATCGGCGCGATTGGCCGGCCGGCAGCTTCTCGTCGACGATCCAGACGAGGCGCGACGGGGCAACGGGATCCCGCTGGGCGTCGACCGGCTCGCCCGTGTCGAGCCGCGCGAGCGACAGCCCGGGCGCGTCGCGCAAGGCGGGCGGCAGTTCGACCGACGCGACGGCGCCGGATCGGTCGCGGGCGCCGCCGCGGACCTCGAGCACGATGGGCTCGCCCGCGACAAGGTGCGCGGGCCAACCGGCCAGAAAGAAAGCCGCCACGAGGGCACGCGACGTCATGGTGTGTCTCCCGTTACAATAAAGCCTCTTCCGGCATTCGAGTGGGCAATAAGGGTTCATCCGGAGTTCACGTAGGTGGTTCTACAGGACGGAGTACCGGTGCCTCTTCTGTGTTGCCAATGCAGTCGCAACCCCTGACAGAGTTAGTGCTTTGGCGCAGTCGTGCACAGAGAAGAGGCACCGGTACTCCCGTGCGGGCCTCGGGACCTACGCTTCCGCGTTCCGTTGACCTGCCACGAACGACGGTTCCTGGGCTATGCCCCACACCATTTCCTTGCCCTGCCATGCCTACAGAAACCTATCGTAACCATCGGGAAAACCGCGTTACCCACGCAAATCCCGGAATACCCACAATAAAGGGGCGACGCCGTCGCCCGGCGCGTTATCCGAATCGTTCGAGAAACTCGGCCGCCTGGGCCGACAGCTCGACCCCGGCCTCGTGTAGCGACTGGAGCGTCGCGCGGCCGCGGTCGCGGCAGGTTTGGGCCTCGGCCCGATGGCCAGCCTCTTCGTGGAAGGCGGCCAGAAGCCCGTAAGAGACGGCGAGGCACTCCTGCCACTCGGGGTTGTCGGGCTCCTGCTCGCACAGCTCCTCGGCCGCCTGGCGCGTGGCGTCGGCGAGGCGCCGGCGCGCTTCGACCGGCGCGTTGTGGGCCAGCGCGTCGAGCAACTCGCGGTGGAAGCGGCGGCAGAGCGTGCCGACCTGGGAGCGGTTCAGCTTGGGCTCGATCAACAGCGAGGCGGCCAGCGCCAGCCCGGGGTTCGGCGTCTCCCGCGCGCCGGCCAGCACGTGGTCGGCCAGCGACCGCGTGGCCCCGGCCAGCTCGGCCTCACTCAGCTCGCTCGCGTAGTAATGGGCCGCGCGCAGCCGGTCCTCGCTCCCGATGAGGTGGACCATCAGTTCGGAATGCCGCAGGGGATCGTCGTCGGGGAGCGACTTCAGGTGGTAGGCGATAGCCGTGTGAAGCTGGTGGACGATCTGGGGATCGCGCAGGTTGCGCTGCTTGACGGTCTCCCGGAACCGGGCATGGGCGAAATCCCACTGGCCCTCCGGCACATGCTCGACCAGGTGGGCGCGAAATGCGCGGCGAAGCAGGGCGAAGGCCAGATCGTTCCATACCACGCGCGGGGCGGTGGGGGCCAGCAGTCGGGCAACCTTCGGGATGAGCACCCCCAGGGCCGACTCCCGCAGTCCCCTTCGGCTCAGGGCGATCAGGTTGACAAAGCCCGACACGCAGCCGGCACCGAGCGATTCCTCGTTCCGCCGGATGACCCAATCGTAGAGCGACTCGACGTCGGCGGGCAGGTCCCGCGCGGCCGCCAGCAGGCGCGCGTCGCGCGACCCTTCCGCCGTACCGCCGGCGCCGTCCAGATCGAGCAGGATCAGCTCCTCCAGGGCCGTTTCGAGCCAAAGCGGGATGCCGGCCGCGGCCGCTCCCCCGGGAAGCCGCTTCGCCAGAAGGCAGTCGATCGCCTCGGGCGGAACGGGACGATGGTACTGCTGGCCGACCGCCTCGGCGAACCGGCGCGCCTCGTCGGGCGTGAACGGCGCCAGCGGAAGCACGTCGACTCCGGCCATGTGTCCGAGGGTTTCCGAGGCCGGGCCCGGCCTCGCGGTCGCGATGAGCCGCGCGTTGTCGGGCCAGGGCTGGGGCAGCCACGCCAGACGCTGGGCCCGCGGCGTCGGCTCGAACTGGTTCAGTCCGTCGATCAGCAGGACGACCCGGCGCTCGGCCGCGACCCGGCGCAGCAGATCGGCGAACGTCGCCTCGACCGCCATGCTGCCCATGCCGCCGTCGATGGGCACCGCGATGCCGAGCCCGTCGGCGAGCGATTCGGTCCACGCCCGAAGCATGGCGTCGACCTGGAACATGCCGCCGACCGTTCCCGCGGAATAGGCTAGAAGGATCAGGTCCTCCGATTCGAGGCGTCGACGCAAATGGTTCCACAGGGCGGTCTTGCCCGCCCCGGAGATTCCCGTCACGCATGCTGCCCAGGTCGCCGCGGGCTCGGCGGACGAACGGGCCAATCCGAGGAGTTGATCGGTGAGGGTCTCGCGCCCGATGAACTGCCGGGATCGGGAGGGCGTCGCGCACCGCGGCGCGCTTTCCTGCTCGGCGCCGGCGGGCTGGCGAATGGCTTCGTCGAGCGCTTGCCAGAGATCGTCGAGCACCATGCGGCCGAACTCCTCCAGACCGACCACGGTGCGCCGATCGCGATCCCATTCGGCGCGGTAGTGACGCACCCGACGGGGCATTTCCCGTTCGAGCCGCTCCTTCAGCGCGGCCAGACGTTCGATGTGCTCGGCATCGTAGAAGCGGCCCACGATGTCGTCGGGCATCCCGTCGTAGGGCAAGGGCTCGCGAAAGTAGAAGAAGCACGGCGACGAGTCCGAGGGTCGGGTCAGGCCGAACTCGATCTCCAACTCGGTAATGCTTTTTCCGGCGGGGTCGGTCTCGAAGCCGGCCTCTTCCGCAATCGCTTCGACCGTCGGACGGGGTGGGATCCAGCCGTAGCAGTCGCCCAGCAGAACGATCTGGAGCGGCCGGGCCCGTTCGATCTCGCCCAGACACACCTTCATGGCCAGCAGCTCTTGCCGAGCCAGGTCCTCGTCGGAGTCGAAGGCCACGCCCCAGCGCAAGTCGATCGACTCCAGAGGATGATGCCGCTCTGCCAAGCGGCTCTTGAGTTCGGGAAACACGCGACTGCGGAGATAATCGCGTTCCGCGACCATGTCGCCCAGCGTGCTCGTGACGTACACCGTTTGGCGGCGCGAAATGGGAGTGACCGTCATAAGTCGCTCGCTTGATATCCCCCCCAGAGGACGTCCTGCGCCGAAATCGGCCGATTCCGAAAGCGCCCCACCATCTTGGCATGTTGGGGCCGCACTTGCCACCCCGATAAACTGGTGGGGCGTCTTACCTCTTGCGGGCAATCCACCGTGACCCAACAGGGGATCGCCGCGCCCAGCGAGGCAACGCGCACCACCGCGGCCCCGTCCATCCCCGACCAGCCGTACCGCGACAACTCCCTGGAATCGTCGAAAGCAGGCAATACACCCGCGTTCCGAGCGCCGAATTCGGCAGCGTGTGTTTGCCAAGGGCTTGCTTGCCGGCCCGCCCTAGCCGCCGGCTTCGCCCGCCTGGGAGCCTCGGGCCTGGCCGTCGGGTTCGGAAGCCGATTTCTCGGCAGCCAGGCGTTTGGGACTGCTGTCGGTTCCGGGCACGATCAGCGGGCTTGGCGAGTTGTCGTCGATGACCTTCCTGAGCTCGTCGTTGTCGATCACTTCCTTGTCGATGAGGCATTTGGCGAGGGCCTCGAGTGCGGTGCGGCGGGTATCCAGAATCTCGCGGACCTTGGCCAGCGAATCGTCGACGATTCGCCGGATCTCTTCGTCGATTTCGCGGGCCGTCTGCTCGCTATGTGCCCGCTCCGTGGAAACCTCCGGGGCGCCGGCCAGGAACACCGACCCGCGACGCTCGCGGTAGTTGACCCGGCCCAGACGGCTCATCCCATAGTCCATGACCATGCTTCGGGCGATCTCGGTGGCGCGTTCCAGGTCGTTTTGGGCGCCGGTCGAAACGTCGTCGAAGACCATCTCCTCGGCCACGGTGCCGGCCAGGAGGACCTGGATGCGGCTTTCCAGCTCGCGTTGGGTGAGCAAGTAGCGATCTCCCTCGGGCCGCTGCATGGTGTAACCCAAGGCGGCAAGGCCCCGGGGGATGATGGAGACCTTGTGCACCGGATCGGTGTTGGGCAGGCTGCAGGCCACCAGGGCGTGGGCGCTTTCGTGGTAGGCGACGCGCTGTTTTTCGTCGCCGCTGATGATCCGCTGCCGCTTCTCCAGCCCGGCGGTGACCCGCTCGACGCCCTCGTTGAATTCCTCCATGGTAACCGCGTCTCGGTCTTTGCGCGCGGCCAGCAGGGCCGCCTCGTTGACCAGGTTGGCCAGGTCGGCGCCGACGAACCCCGAGGTGATTGCCGCCAGGGCCTTCAGATCGACCGACTCGTGGAGTTTGACATCCTTGGCGTGCACCTTGAGAATCGCCTCGCGTCCGGTAAGGTCGGGGCGGTCGACCAGCACGTGCCGATCGAACCGGCCGGGTCGCAGCAGAGCGGGGTCAAGCGTCTCGGGGCGGTTGGTCGCGGCCATGATGATCACGCCGCTATTGGTGCTGAATCCGTCCATCTCGACCAGCAGGGCGTTGAGCGTCTGCTCGCGCTCGTCGTGCCCGCCCACCATGCCCGAGCCGCGCGTCTTGCCCAGGGCATCCAGCTCGTCGATGAACACGATACAGGGGGCCGTCGCCTGGGCCTGCTGGAACATGTCGCGGACGCGGGCGGCCCCGACGCCGACGA